>Ga0208265_100018_pt1 | contig 285637 bp, 249 predicted proteins | sample LakWasMet44_HOW7_2_FD_183882 | JGI IMG/M metagenome (GOLD analysis project Ga0208265, IMG submission 183882) | Freshwater sediment methanotrophic microbial communities from Lake Washington under simulated oxygen tension - Sediment Metagenome... | ecosystem: Environmental > Aquatic > Freshwater... | reverse complement strand
TTGATCCGTCGGGTGCCATAGCTGCGTCGGCTTTTTTCGAAAGCTTGATTCACCAGGCTACTCAGTTGTTCATCCTCTCGCTGCCGTGGCGAGGGGCGGCGATGCTGCCAGGCGTAATAGGCGCTTGAACGCCGTTAACTCTACCAGTGTTACGAGCTTGAGCATTGGCACCGGCCTGATCGCGTTAACGGTTGAGGTCGATAAGAGTTATGTGCCTGGCATGACGGTTAAGATCGCATCGACTGTTGATGCGACAAACTGGATGTTGGGCGACGTAACGTCATACAACCCTACGACTGGCGCGCTGGAGGTTAATCGAGTCAAGGTCCGCAGCTGATCCCGAATATTCATTACCAAAAAAGGATTTACGGAAATTATCTGAATTCGTTGATCTTTGGTTTCAAAATACCGGGCAACATTTGTCTTCGGGGAAAGATACCTATCAGCGACTGATTCAAGCCTCGTCGAATATGGGTAATCCGGTGATGACGACTTTTAAGCCTGTTGTCTTCTTGGATTATCGGTCAAAGCGTGCTTCTGATGGGGTAAAGCCAGCGACGCTTAACCGGGAATTGCAAACCTTTAAAGCGGTTTTTAATGATTTGATTCGGTCGGCACAATATGAAGGTAAAAATCATTTTTCATTGATTAAGCAAATTAAGCTTCACCAGTCGAAAACGGTTTTTTTGACTACTGATCAAATCATCAAGCTTTTTTCGTATCTCCAGAAAAGCGATTCCGATGCTTATCTGGTCGCCTATGTGTGTTTGTCTACCGGCGCTAGGTGGGGTGAGGCTCAAGGGCTGGTTTTGACTGATCTTTCGAATAACATGGTTCATTATCACGAAACCAAGTCAAAAAAGTCTCGGTCGGTGCCTGTCTCGGAATATCTTTACAATCAGTTGCAAGCTAGGCTATCAGTCGGGCCGTTTTCTGATGCTTATTCGACTTTCACTCGCCGTTTATATGAGTCGGGAATTAATTTACCTGAAGGGCAAAGGACTCATGTATTGCGTCATACATTTGCTAGTCATTACATGATGAACGGTGGCAATATTCTTGCGTTACAAAAGATTCTAGGGCATTCGTCGCTGAACATGACTATGAAGTATGCTCACTTAGCGCCTGATTACTTGCGGGAAATTTTAGATATTAATCCGGCGTTGACACTTGGTTGACATTGGAGGGGAGCAGGCATAAAAAAAGCCGTAAGGCTTACGCCTAACAGCTTGATTTTCTTAGTATCGTTTGGTGGGTCGTGTGCGATTCGAACGCACGACCATCGCATTAAAAGACCGAAATATTTTTGACTTTTATTATATAAAACAATGCCTTACATTCTGCCGATTAAGTCATTGTGAGCCTTGCAAAGCCTGATTTTATGAGAAGGTGCAATTGAAAAAAGCACATTTTGCGCACACTAAAATCGTCCGTCTCATTCGTTATCACAAGATTGCAAAACCGTTTCAACTCCGCCTGTATGTCGTGTGATACTTTCTTTTTCGCGCCTATCCATACATGTGTTCATTATTTTAGTCTGTACATTATTAATGAACAGACTAAAATAATGAACACATGATTGACTAACAGGTCACCTCACCGTGAAAACACCAGAAATCGAGCTATTCGATAAAGCCATTGAAAAACTCAAACAGAATACGGGCTTCACTATCGAGATAAATAAAAACGACATTGATGCAACCGGCTTTATTGAAACCGGTACGAGCTGTTTGCCGGTCGCAATTGATATAAAAAGGTTAGTCACCAATAGTGTTCTTCCCGCACTTGACCATCAATTCACTCACATGAATGAACATGGGTTACTGGTTGCGCACTATATCAATCCACTGATGGCGGAGCGTCTCAGGGGAATGGATGTTTGGTTTATTGATACCGCCGGTAATGCCTATATCAACGCGCCGCCTGTCTATGTCTATATAAAAGGTAATAAGCCTTCTGAGACTCAAAAAATACAACCGACAAATCGGGCTTTTACCCCTATCGGCTTAAAAATCGTCTATGCACTATTATGCCAACCAAAATTGGTCAATGCCCCTTATCGTGAAATGGCGCAAACGGCTACAGCAGCATTAGGTACCGTAGCCTTGGTATTCAGAGATTTGACCAAGTTGGGTTATATCGTCGACATGGGCTCTCGCGGTCGTCGTTTAAAAAACCGCAAAATGCTATTGGGGCGCTGGCTTATTGCCTATCCGGAACAACTTCGACCCAAACTTGAAACCGGAAGATATCGTGCAACAGATCCGAATTGGTGGCAAACCGTCGATCTGCAGAATACGCAAGCCTACTGGGGGTCTGAAGTTGCCGCTGATAAGCTGACACATTATTTAAAACCCCAAATGATTACGCTTTACGTCATGGAAGAAAGGGCAACCCAATTTAAAATAACAAACAGACTTCGTAAGGACCCTGACGGCGATATTGAAATCCTAAAGACTTTTTGGGATGCGCAAAGCGAATTCAACCAAGCGGATATCGTCAACCCGATACTCGTTTACGCCGACCTGATCGCTAGCGGTGACCCACGAAACATTGAAACCGCACAAATTCTATATGAGCGCGAACTTGCAGAACATTTCCGGGAAAATTAACGAACCGATTCTAGCTATCTACGCTTTAATCGCTGATGTTGCCCAACAAAACAACTTGCCGTTTTTCATCATTGGCGCTACGGCCAGAGATATTATCTTTGAACATGTGCATGGCATCAAAACCCCTCGAGCGACTAAAGACATCGACTTAGCGGTACAAGTGGCAACCTGGCAGGATTTTGAACAGCTCAAAACTCAGTTGATTGAAACCGGAGAAATGGTCAGCGACAAGATGATTCAGCGGTTGCGCTACCATGGCGAAATCCCGATAGATATCGTTCCCTTTGGTGATATTGAAGCAAACGGCAGCATCCTTTGGCCGCCGGAATACGATATAAAAATGACTGTGACGGGGTTTCAGGAAGCCTATAACAACACCCAAGTGATTCGTTTCAGGGAAAAGCCACCATTGGACGTTAATGTGGTGACACCGGTTGGCTTGATGGTATTAAAAATCATCGCCTGGAGTGAGCGGTATCCTCAGGCATTAAAAGATGCTTTGGATATCGCCTTTATTTTGCGCAACTTTCTCGATGCAGATCATCAATCTTTATTGTGGGAAAAACAAGAAGGCCTTATAAAAGAAGAGATCGACTACAGGCACGTCGGAGCCAGAGTATTGGGCCGGGAAATAGCCAAAATCTTAACGCCCCATAGCAAACAATTGATCAAGGACATTCTGGCCAATGAAACCGGCGATCAGAAAATTTACCGGTTGGCAGAAAATATGATGAGTACACCTGAGCAATTCCAGGAAAATCTCGAACTATTGGAAGCGCTAAATCGCGGTTTTCTTGAATCTCTGTCTGCTCAATAATGAAAAACCTAAATGTCGGTCAAACGCTCGATCAGCTCAGCATACAAATCAGATTAAAGCGTAAATCAGCATTAGCCTATGTAACACAAATCCAGTAACAGCATATAAGGCATATTCACCATCGCCGATAACGATAACGATAACGACTTTGCTAGGATTTTTGAACCGCCTCGCGTGTTGCGTAGGGCATCCGGCAAACTAGGGTCACAATATCGACCAATTCTTCACCTCCTGTCGGAAGACACAATAAATGAAAATTCCCGGATTTTATGACGTCAATAATGAAAAATTTCTCAGCTAAGAGAGCTAGAAAGTGATCACAAAAAGGCACCAATTTTACTTATTAAGGCTATGATGCAGCATCGCTTGCGCACCATTCTGTTAGTGCTCATGGCTATCATCTCGAAGTGTGCATAGATTTGAAGGCAAGAAATTAAATTTTCATGCCCTCAAATCCTTTAATTTTCAAGACTGTTTATTTGTCTCCTGCCATTTGATGATGCATTTTGGCCATTGCTGTATTGGCATCAACTGCTTTTTGGTATGAGTTGATTAGCGATTGGCAATGTTCTAAGAACATCTCGGATTGCTTGCCGTACAGGTAGCTGTGCTGCTTGTATTGTTGGAGAAGTTTTTTATGTTCTTCCACTTTAGCTTCGGCATCCTTTGCTGCTTGCTCATAATGAGCCGCCAAAGACTCATGATCATCCTTCGTTTTGGCACTTTGAATAGCTGCGCTCATGTCCATGGGATGGGGGTTTTGTTGGCAACCTGACAAAATTCCCAGCGTTAAAGAAGTGATGACTAATAATTTAGTGATGGTTTTCATGGGATCTCTCCAGTTCGATTAAATTCTTCAGACAGCACTAAAAATGCCGTCATGCTTGGTTAAAAGGGTGTTATTTAATGCATCATTTTGACTGTATTTATGGTCATAAAACTCCTGGTTAAGTGAATGCAACATGAGAAAATTTATTGGGTTGGACTCATCGTGATTTCAAAGAAAAGCCTTTCAACAGCGCATAAATCGCCGGAATTACAATCAAGGTCAGCAGCATTGAAGAGACCATGCCCCCCACCATGGGGGCTGCAATGCGGCGCATTACTTCCGATCCGGTGCCGTTACTCCACATGATGGGTAACAGACCTGCCATGATGGCAGCGACTGTCATCATCTTGGGTCGCAGCCGTTCTGCCGCCCCGCTGACCACGCTGGCATAGAGTTCATTCAGGTCCATTTCCTTACCTTGTTGCCAGCATTCTTCGACTTTGGCTTGATAGGCGTGATCCAGATAAATCAGCATGATGACGCCAGTTTCCGCAGCCACACCGGCCAGCGCGATAAAGCCCACGCCAACCGCCACACTGACGTTGTAGTTCAACGCCCATAACAACCAGACACCACCCACCAGCGCGAACGGCACCGACAGCATGACGATCAGGGTTTCCGTCATTCGTCCAAAATTCAAATACAGCAGGATAAAAATGATCAGCATGGTCAACGGCACGACGATCTTCAAGCGCTCAACAGCACGCTCCATATATTCGAATTGCCCACTCCAGGTGATGTAGTAACCCGTAGGAAGTTGTACTGCTTTCTCGACAGCCAATTTGGCATCGTGGACATAGCCGGCAATGTCGCGATCCCGCAAATCCACAAAGATATAGGCGGAGAGCAGCGAATTTTCGGTACGGATACCGGGCGGTCCTTTGGACGAACTCAGATGCGCAACCGACGATAATGGAATCATGGCGCCTTCGGCAGTCGGCACCAGCAAGTGATTGCCAATGGCATTAGGGCTGTTCCTGAGTTCGCGGGGATAACGCACGATCACGCCGAAGCGTTCCCGACCTTCGACCATGGTTGTCACCACTTCACCGCCGATGGCGGTTGAAATCAGATTTTGAATATCGCCAACCATCAAGCCATAGCGCGCCAGGGCCTCGTAGTCGGGATCGATATTCAGGTAATAACCACCGGTAATGCGCTCGGCATAAGCGCTGGTGGTGCCGGGTACGTTCTTGATGACTTGTTCGATTTGCTGGGCCAAACGTTCCATTTCAGCTAGATCGTTACCGAACAACTTGACGCCAACCGGGGTGCGTATGCCAGTTGCCAGCATGTCGATGCGGTTTTTGATCGGCATGGTCCAGGCGTTGCTAACGCCAGGAATTTGCAGGGCCTGGTCCATTTCCGCAATCAATTTGTCAATGGTCATGCCGGGCCGCCATTGCGATTCCGGCTTGAGGTTGACGATAGTCTCGGACATTTCTAAAGGTGCCGGGTCAGTTGCCGTAGCGGCACGTCCGGCTTTGCCGAATACCGATTTGACTTCTGGAAAGGTTTTAATGATGCGGTCCTGGGTTTGCAGCAATTCGGCCGTTTTGGTCACCGACAAGCCAGGCAAGGTCTGCGGCATAAATAACAACGTGCCTTCGTTTAAGGTCGGCATGAATTCGCCACCCAATTGCATGGCAGGGTAAATACTCGCAGCCATGACCAGCAACGCCAGCAATACCGTGGTTTTCTTAAAACGCATCACCCAGGTAATCACCGGACGATACAGCCACAGCAACAACCGGTTGACGGGGTTGTCTTGCTCAGGTCGGATATGACCACGTACAAACAGTAATATCAGTACCGGCACCAGTGTGACCGACAGCAATGCGGCTCCGGCCATGGCAAAGGTCTTGGTGTAGGCCAATGGCTGAAACAGTCGTCCTTCTTGGGCTTCCAGTGTAAACACCGGCAAGAATGACACGGTGATGATTAGTAGGCTGAAGAATAATGGCGGCCCGACTTCCCGGCAGGCATTCAATACAATCGTGTGTCTGGGCAACTTATCAGCATCATGCTCCAGATGCTTATGCACGTTTTCAATCATCACGATGGCGGCATCGACCATCGCGCCAATCGCAATGGCAATACCGCCTAAACTCATGATGTTGGAATTCATCTTCAGCAAATGCATGACGATAAAAGCGATCAGGACACCAACCGGCAGCATGACGATGGCCACCAGCGCACTACGCAGATGCAACAGAAATGCCGCACAAATGACAGCGACCACCACACTTTCTTCCAACAGCGTGTGGCGAAGATTTTCAATCGCGCGATGGATCAAATCGGCACGGTCATACACCGCTTGAATGCTGACAGCCGCCGGCAGACCCGCAGTAATTTCCTTTAACCGCAGTTTCAGGTTATCAATCACTTCCAGCGCGTTTTGACCGTAACGGGCAATGGTGATGCCGGACACTACTTCGCCTTCCCCATTCAACTCGGTAATGCCGCGACGTTCATCGGGTACCAATTCAACTCTGGCCACGTCCCGCACTAAAACGGGCGTGCCATTGGCGACTTTTAATACCAAACGTTCCAAATCGTGGGTGCCATGCAAATAACCACGTCCTCGCACCATATATTCAGTTTCGGTCATTTCAATCGCCCGCCCGCCCACATCGCGGTTGCCATTGGCAATCACTTCGGTCACGGTTTTAAGCGGGATGCCATAAGCCTGGAGTTTATGCGGATCGACGGTCACCTGATATTGCTGGACGAATCCGCCAATGCTGGCAACTTCGGCAATCCCCTGTGCCTTGGTCAACTGATAGCGCACGAACCAATCCTGCAGGGTACGCAGTTCTGCCAGGGAGTACTCCTTGCCCAACAACGCATATTGATACACCCAGCCGACACCGGTAGCATCCGGCCCCAACTGCGGCGTGACGCCGCGTGGTAAACGCCCAGCGGCAAAGTTCAGATATTCGAGCACCCGTGAACGCGCCCAGTAAATGTCGGTGCCATCCTCGAAAATCACGTATACGAAAGATGCGCCAAAAAATGAGAAGCCACGAACCACCTTCGAGCGGGGCACGCTCAGCATCGCAGTGGTTAGCGGATAGGTCACCTGATCCTCGACCACCTGCGGTGCCTGGCCAGGGTATTCGGTGTAGACAATCACCTGCGCATCGGACAGATCAGGCAGGGCATCCAGTGGAATCTTGATCAGAGCATAAATGCCGCCACAGATTAAAAATAACGTCGTGATCAGAACCAGAAACACGTTCTTCAACGACCATGCAATCATACGTTCCAACATGGCTAGTTCTCCTCGGCATGTTGACTATGATCATGTTCCGGCATGGCCAGTGTATCCGACTGAGTCGATTCGGGTTCAGGCGGCTTTTCTACACCGCTCATACTATCCAGCGCCGCTTTCAAATTGCTTTCGGCGTCGATCAAGAAGTTAGCGCGGGTGACTACGTTGTCGCCATCCTGCAAACCTTCAAGCACTTCGCTGTATCCACTTGCCTGATGGCCAACCTTCACAGTACGCGGTTCAAACCGGCCTTCATCCTTTTGCACCAGAACCACCTGCCGTGTACCGCTATCGAGAATAGCCGAGTCGGGCACACTTAACTCGCGGTGCTGTTGCTGGCTAGCCAGCAATTCAACGCTGCCGTATAAACCGGGCTTCAGAAAACCTTGCGCGTTGTCCATCTCCACTCTGACTTTGACAGTGCGCGTGTCGGTATTCAGCGTGGGATAAATAAAACCTATTTGCCCATGAAAGGATTTGTCGGGGTAAGCCTTGATAGCGACGACGACCGCTTGACCCATTTTGACCCACTCTAAATCGGGCTCGAACACATCGACCATCAGCCACACGCGACTCAAGTCGGCAATCTGGAACAACATTTCGCCCGGCATGAAGCGCATCCCCTCTACCGCTGGCTTCTCCATCACGACGCCATTGACGGGCGATAATAAAGGCAAGGTTTCAAGTACGAGTTCCTGCTCCTGCAGGCGTTTCAACTGTGCCGGGCCAATATCCCAGTAATTAAGCCGTTTTAGAGCGTTATGCGTGAGTTGCTGCGCGGTAGTTAGCGCCTGTGGACTAGCCTGTTGCAAGGATGTCTCGCCTTGTTTGGCGATCAAGTATTCCTGCTGAGCCGTGAGTAGATCGGGGCTATAGATTTCCAATAATGGCTGACCGCGTTTGACAGCTTGTCCCATGCTATTAACCAGCAACCGTTGTATCCAACCCTCGAATTTAGCATTGATGACATGTAACCGACGCTCATCAACTTGAATACTGCCCGGCGCACGAATAGAACGCACTAAATCCCGATATTGAATTTTTTCGGTTTTGACGCCGAGCTTTTGGATTTTTTCCGGGCTAATGGTTAGAAGTTTAGAGCTGGAAACCTCGCCCTCATACACCGGTAAATAATCCATGCCCATTTCGTCTTTTTTCGGCATTGGCGAGGTATCGGCAGCGCCCATAGGATGGCGATAGTACAGAATACGTCCTTTGTTAGGCTGGGTTGTCTGAGAGACTTCATCGGCATAAACCGGTAGATAATCCATGCCCATTTCATCCTTTGCCGGTGTCGGAGACGTCACTTTTGGATTCATCGGATGCCGGTAATACAGTGGTTTATGCTCTGCGACTGACACAGTCTTTTCCACGGGCTGCTGTTTACCCGCCAGCCAAAAGCCGCCGGCGATGCCAATAAGCAGGGTCAAGACGCTGACCAGAGTGGTTTGCTTAGTCATGAGTCAGTTCCTCGCCAATTAAATTCGATAATTCCGCCAGCAATTGCTGGGTTTCGACCAACGATTTCCAGTATTGGCTTTGATACTGAAACAAGCTCAACTGCGTTCGCAGCAAGTTACTGAAGTCAGCCTTGCCGACGGGATACCCGGCCATTAACGAACTGACGGCTTGCTGAGCTTGGGGAATAATTTCATGCTCGAATAATGCTAACCGCTGTTTTGCATGCAGGTATTGGGCGGTATTGACTGCAATTTCACCATGGACTTTGTTGTGCTCGTCCTGCAAGGCATACTGCTCCTGCAGCAACTCACTATTGCGTTGATCTACCGCTTTCGCTTGTTTTTGCTCGGCATAGATTGGCAAATTGATACTGAGTTTGACGCTGGCAAAATCGCTACGCGATTCGCCGGACGGCGTGTTCTGCCTGACCGCATAACCCGCACCCAGTGTCAGATCGGGATAGAAATCCTTTTCGGCGATTTCAATGCGGGTCTTGGCGGCACTGAGCATTTTGCGATGCTGTTCGAACCGTGGGCTATGTTCCATGGCTTGTGTTTGCAAATCCGCAACCACCAAGACCGGGGTTTTGATCTCGGCTTGCTCAGGCAGTTTTACCAAGGTATCGGAGTTGCGGCTGAGCAATGTGTTGAGCTGAATGCCGGTACTGTGACGCATGCCGATCAGCTCGATTTTTTCATCCTTGAGTTTCGAGAGTTCTAATTGGGCCAGCAATACATCCTGCTGTTGCCCCTGACCCACTTTGTAGCGGGACTGGGCTGTATCGATCAATTGCTGAAAAAATTGTTCGCTTTCGGCAATGACATTGATGGCTCGATCGTAATAGAACAAGCGCCACCAAGCCTGCTTGACATCGCGAACCAGACGCAAACGGGCGACATCGACCGAATCGGCAGCGGCCAGGGCTTCCTGTTCCGCCGCTTGTTCCTTCAAGGCCAACTTGCCCGGAAAGGGAATCGTCTGACTGACGCCAACATCCATCATGGTCATGTCTTCCTGGTGAAGACTGAAGCTATTGGTCGGGACATTCAGTGTATCGAAATTAAGCGTTGGGTCTGGAAGTGCACCTTCCTGCGAAGGAATAGCGGCCAGCGCTTCGGCACGCGCTTTCATTTCAGCAAGACCGGGATTGCCTGCCTGAGCTAGTTGAACAGCCTGTTCAATGGATAAAATCGTTTCATCGGCATGGACAGTGCCAACCGGCATCATCATAGAAAAAACGAGAGCCAAGTACAGGCGCGATGCCCGACAACTTGGCAAGAGATAAAGCGGATACATCAAATTCTCCAGTTAATCGAAACTCAAAAAAGGACACGTCAGGCGTGAAACCTTAATGGCGCCCAAAAAGGCGCAGTTCTACTCGGGAGAAATGACTAATTCAGGAGTGTGCAAAAACGATAAATCAAGGGAATCGGCTTGCCAATAGGCGGCCTTATCCGATTGAATATCCGTTGAGGTGGGCGGTAGCTAAACAAACAGCCGATTAACCATACCAGACATGCAATAAACAACGGGATTTCCGGTTTATCGATTTTGATATTGAAAGTCGGATTGGGTTGAGAGTCTGGGCAGGATTTAAGAACGCAGTCCTGAGCTTGCGAGGAAAAGTGTTTTGTTTGCTCAGAGTGATGCATGGACTCTGAACAGCCGGCCGGCATCGCATCAACAGCAAAAAGCTGAACCGGCATAGGCATGGCGCACGTCGACGTTACCAGCATGAATAGCCAGCTGACCATCATCACCAAAATCAAAATAGACCGGTAATGACTATTACGATGAGCACGAAGCGTTGACAACAAAAATATTATCCAGAAAAAACTAATATAACTACGCTAGCATGCCTGTTGGCTTTTTTCAATATCTGATTGGTCTCCATTTGAAAGGGTTTCCAACGTTCTTCCAACTGATCGCCAAATTCTCAGGCACCCGCCAAAACATATTGGGCAAACAATTGTTGCATCATTAATTCAATTTCTCTTTCTTCCATCTGGCTGATTTCAAGTTGAAGACGAGGAGCAATCTTTGCAAAAACGCTGACTAACTTCGGATCAAAATGACTGCCGCTGTCGTGTTTGAGCAGGGCAATAGCATCAAGCGTCGCCCATGGCGCTTTATACGGTCGCTTGGAAGTTAGAGCATCGAAAACGTCTGCGATCGCAAATATCCGTGCATTCAGCGGAATGGCTTCCCCTTTAAGTCCTTGCAGATAACCGCTGCCATCGTATTTTTCGTGGTGAAATTCAACCACATCCCTTGCCTCACTGAGCCAACTTGATTTGATCAAAATATCAACGCCCAACGACACGTGAGTTTTCATGACGTCAAACTCATCAGGCGTCAGTTTTCCCGACTTAAGTAAGATCGGATCGCGAATGCCAATTTTGCCGACATCATGTAAAAAAGCCCCGGCAATCAAAGCGTGGATGCTTTCACGGGAAAGCCCAATGGCCTCACCAAGCCGTAGTGCATAAAACGTTACGCGATAATTATGCGTATTGGTGTCGGAGTCGCGTTCTGCAATCGCGCAACCAAGCACATTCATCAATTCCAGATTGCCTTTTAGTAAATCACCCGAAAGCTTGATCAAAGCGCGGTTGAGCGCGAGGATGATCGGATACATCAGAAGCGTGGTGAACGTGATGGCTAACGCAACAAACAACAGGGTGCGAAGCAGATCGTTGATGATCGAATCCAGCGTCTCTTTATCGACTTGATAGACACCCTCAAAATATCCGGCCAGCATATCGTGCGAGTCTTTCAACGGAACCAGAATGACCACCAGCAACTTTCCTTGCATGAAATGGAATTCGCGTGAAAAAGTACTCTGTTGTGGGAAACGGTGCCGATAGCTATCTATACGGTGTTCAGCAATTTCCTGGCCCGACTGAACCGCTTCAAGCTGGAGTTGTTTATTAATGTCGTATAACTCGACCACTAGAAAATGTTGATTAACCAGTTGCTTTGCCATTTTCAATAAGTGTTGGCGGGCTGTAAAATCAAGTTGTTCAAGGTTGTGAGCGGACTCTCCGCTAAATCTCGTTGATTCTCTAAGCGCTAATGCATGGACGAAATGCTGTATACGATTAATCTCTAGCCACAAAACAGTACCGCCGATTGTCGCACTAAGAAAAAGCCACCCAAGACATAAACGAGTCAGAGTTTTTCGATGGATGAAACGGCTTGTAGCCAATGCCGCTTGCGAACCTGTCCTTACATTGACTGTAGCCTTCAACGCATTCGGAGTCCTCATTTTTTGCATCGCCTTTGAAAATTTCTGCCTCAGCGTGAAATATACAGGCGTTCTGCAACAGCCTGTTAGGTCTCAAAACCAAAAAATACTAAAAAACAGTTAAGTGATTGTCATTTAGATTTATTTGGTGTAGCTTTAAAAAATGAATGCTCTGCGACACTCTAAAACATGGCTCTCTATTGTGCTGATATTCGCTGTGCTTGGTCATTTTGGCTTTGGACATCGGGATGTGTCGGCCTTTGTGCTGTGTTTTGGGGCTGATGGTCATATTGCTGTAGAGAAGACTGGAAAAGACCCATTCGCTAGCGTAAACACTGTCACTCGCTTCAACGATGAGACCAATGCTTTTACGAGCGATGACGGTAATCCCTGTCCATCGCCTTGCACTGACATCCCTATCGATGGCGATGACCACATTCCCTTGCAACTGACAGAGTTATTAAAATTAGCGATTGATACCGGGCTTTTGCCGGTATTTTTCCTGATTTCGCTCTTGACTCTTTATGCCAAAGTCGTTATTCGGCAGCCGGCATTTTTCGACCCGCCGTTTACCGATTCCCGACTGCTCGCTCTACGCAGCACCGTTTTACTGATTTAGCCACCTCTCCTAGGCGCAACTCACCCAGCCGAAGGCGCAGGTTCACCTGTGTCGGTGCTGACGTTCGTTCTATCCATGCTACGGAGAAATTTTCCATGTTCTCAAATTATGTGCGGCCACTTGGCGTTGCACTCTGTTTATTCGTTCTCCGTCCTGTCGATGCCACTTCGATAGACGGAAAACTGTCGCTATCCCAATCGGAAAGTCCAGACAAGCAGGCTCCCCCCTCCTTTAATTTATCCGTCGAGCCGACGGGGGCTCTGTTATTGCCGCAAGCACTGGCTTTAACGTTAACCAAAAATCCCTATTTAGCCGCATTTTCCGAGGAAATACGCGCACAAGAAGCGGTGGAGTTACAGGCGGGTTTGATTCCGAATCCGGTATTCGATGCCAATGCCGCCAATTTCGGCAATAAGGCCGCTAGGGGCTTCGATGGTGATGTCGTTACGTTGGCACTGAGCCAACTCATTGAGTTGGGTGGCAAGCGCGCAGCCCGCATCCAGGTCGCCCAGATTGGTCGGGAAGTTGCGGATTGGGACTATGAAATTCAGCGTGTAACGGTATTGGCTGGTGCAGCCGCAAGCCTTTATCGATGTGCTGGGCACCCAGGCGCATACCGAACTGATCAAGCATTCGCTGGAACTCGCGGAAAAAGTTGTTCAAACCGTCAGCAATCAGGTCAAGGCCGGAAAAGTGTCGCCGATTGAGGAGACCCGCGTTGAAGTGGCCTTAGCGACAGCCAGAAGCGAAATGATGCGCACCGAACGGGAACTGGAAGTGTCCAGGCGAAAACTTGCCGCTTTCTGGGGTAGCACGACACCTCAATTTTCAAAGGTTGAGGGTGATCTAGACACTATTCAAACGCTACCTGCTTTGTCATCGCTGACTGATCGGCTGAAGCAGAGTCCGGAATATGCTCGTTGGACATCCGAACTAGCTAGGCGACAAGCGCTGCTGGACGAGGAAAAAGCCAAGGCCGTTCCCGATTTGACCGTGACTGTTGGTGGCAGCAATTATCTGGATCGTCAGGACTATGTGATGAATGCCGGATTTTCCTTGCCACTACCGGTTTTCGACCGAAATCAAGGCAACATTCAAAAGGCGGAACGGTTGCGTCGCAAGGCTGAAAACGAGCAGGAGGCCGCTCAAGTTCGAATCGGCACTGAACTCAATGCAACCTATCTGAATCTGGCTGCCATCCATGCCGAAGTTGAGAACTACCGTTCGACTATTCTCCCCGGTGCAGAGAGCGCCTATCAGGCCGTACAAAAGGGCTATCAGTTAGGCAAGTTTGCCTTATTGGATGTGTTGGATACCCAACGGACGCTATTTAATGCCAAAGGCCAATATCTGCGCGCCTTGACAGCCTATCATCAAGGCGTTGCCGACATTGAGCGGTTGATGGGCAGCGCTCTTAGCGAGGACTCAAAATGAACAAAAAATCTTTATTCTCGATAGGAGCTTTAGTAGTGATCGGCCTGGTGCTGGCCAGTCTGATTCTGACTTTGAAGGTAACGACGGTTACCGATGAGGAACATGAAGAGTCTGCCGAACATAGTGAAACATTCCCACGTGGACCGCATCGTGGCCGACTGTTGACTCAGGATGGCTTCGCGCTGGAGGTTACGATTTACGAAACGGGCGTTCCGCCGCAATTTCGCGTGTATGTCTATCAAAATGAAAAAACGGTGTCGCCTGAACAGGTGCAACTAGCCATAACCCTGCATCGTTTCGGTGAGCGGATCGAACACATTCAATTTAAGCCGGAAGCCGACTATCTACTCGGAAATGCGGTGATTGAAGAGCCTCATTCGTTTGATGTGGATATCAAAGCCGGTTTTAACGGCAAGATTTTCCCATTCACTTACTCACAGGTGGAAGGACGGGTGCATTTGGATGCAGCTTCACTGCAAAGCGCCGGTATCACAGTCGAAATGGCTGGGTCGGCTAGCATTGAAAGCGTTGTGAAATTGCCAGGCACCATTGAGTTTGATCAGAACCGACTGGCTCATGTCGTTCCTCGCGTGGGCGGTATCGTGGTGGATGTACGTAAAAAACTGGGTGAATCCGTCAAGCAGGGAGATGTACTGGCCATTCTCGAAAGCCGTGATTTGGCGGATTTGAAAAGTCGCTTGGCAAGCGCGCATAAACGATTGGAACTAGCCCGTTCGTTGTACCAGCGTGAAGAACGCCTGTGGCGTGAAAAAATTTCCGCCGAGCAGGATTATTTGCGAGCCCGCACGGAATTGGCGGAGACGGAGATTGCGGTCACAGCGGCCAATGACCAGTTGGATGCTTTGGGTATTTCAGCGAATTCAGGTAAGCGTGGCGAAAGCTTGGCCCGATACGAACTGCGTTCACCTCTGGATGGAAATGTGGTTGAAAAACATTTGGTGGTCGGCGAAGCCATTCAGGTCGACACCAAAGTGATGGTCATTGCCGACTTGAACCAGGTTTGGGGGAATTTCAATGTGCCCGCCAATAACTTAAACCAGGTTAAAACCGGTCAGCAAGTGCGCGTTCAAGTGCCGGAGTTAGGTTTGGAAAGTGAAGCAACCATCGATTATCTGGGTGCCATAGTCGGTGAACAAACCCGTTCGGCGCCTGCCCATCTTCATATCGATAATCCCAAGCAACAATGGCGACCAGGTTTGTTTGTCAGCATTGAAGTGGTCGAAGCAGCAGCTACCGTGCCGGTCACGATAGCCCTTGAAGCCATACAAAACTGGCATGATGAGGATGCGGTGTTTGTCCAGTCTGGTGATGAATTTGAAGTACGTCCGGTGCAATTGGGACGGCGTGATGCAAAGCGAGCGGAGGTTCTGCAGGGACTTGCGCCCGGAGAACGCTACGCGGTGGCCAACAGTTTCGTGTTGAAAGCGGAATTAGGTAAAGCCGGCGCGACTCACGATCATTAGGAGGCATCATGTTTGAACGCATACTTAAGTTATCTATTCAAAGCCGCTGGCTGATTATGTTTGCCACTTTAGCGGTGGCCGCATTGGGGATTTACAATTTCCAGCGCCTGCCGATCGATGCGGTGCCGGATATTACTAATGTTCAGGTACAAATCAATACCGCCGCGGCCGGTTATTCGCCCTTAGAGGCGGAACAGCGCGTCACCTTTCCAATTGAAACCGTCATGTCAGGGCTTCCGGGCCTGGAACAAACGCGTTCTCTGTCCCGGTATGGCCTGTCTCAGGTGACCATTATTTTTAAAGACGGAACCGACATCTACTTTGCCCGGCAACTGGTCAGCCAGCGCATTCAGGAGGCGAAAAGTCAATTGCCGCCGGGACTAGAACCGGCCATGGGGCCAATTGCGACCGGGCTTGGCGAGATTTTTATGTGGTCGGTGACCGCCGAACCTAATGCACATAAAGCCGATGGCAGCCCCTACGATGAGATCGATCTGCGCACACTGGAAGATTGGGTAGTACGTCCGCAGATGCGGACTGTATCCGGCGTTACCGACGTCAACGGTATAGGCGGTTATGTCAAGCAATACCACGTGACGCCCGACCCTACAAAATTGATTGCATACGGACAGAGCCTTCAAGACGTAGTCACCGCGTTGACCCTTAATAATGATAATGTCGGCGCTGGTTATATTGAGCATAGCGGCGAACAATACCTGATCCGGGTGCCCGGCCAAGTCAAGAACCTTGACGATATCGGGCATATTATCGTTGGCAATCATCAAGGAACGCCCATTTTTATCCGGGATGTGGCCGAGGTCTTGATTGGCAAGGAACTGCGCACGGGCGCTGCCACCGAAAATGGCCGTGAAACCGTGCTCGGCACGGTGTTTATGTTGGTGGGCGAAAACAGTCGAACGGTTTCACAACTGGCGAGTGACAAACTGGATAACATCAATCGTAGCTTGCCGAGCGGCGTTAAGGCAACGGCGGTCTATGACCGGCGCATTCTGGTCGATAAAACCATCGCAACGGTCAAAAAAAATCTGCTGGAAGGCGCTGTTTTGGTTATCGCCGTGTTGTTTCTGTTTCTGGGCAACTTACGCGCTGCGTTGATCACGGCGATGGTGATTCCGTTGGCGATGCTGTTTACCTTCACCGGCATGGTGACACAAGGTGTGAGCGCCAATCTGATGAGTTTAGGTGCGCTCGATTTTGGGATTATTGTTGATGGCGCCGTCGTGATCGTCGAAAACTGCGTCCGCCATTTGGCGATCACGCAACATCGTCTGCAACGGCCACTAACTTTGAGTGAACGGCTCGATACGGTGTTCGGCGCTTCCCAAGAGGCAAGACGGGCGCTACTGTTTGGCCAGGCCATCATTATGACGGTGTATTTGCCAATCTTCACGTTGTCTGGCGTCGAAGGCAAAATGTTTCATCCCATGGCATTTACCGTTGTAACCGCCTTATTGGGGGCCATGTTGCTGTCCATCACCTTTATCCCGGCGGCGCTGGCGATCTTTATCGGCAAACGGGTTAGCGAAAAAGAATATCCGCTGATGCGTTTTGCGCACATGAGTTACCAGCCGCTGTTGGAGCGAGGTTTGGCGAATGCACCGGTGGTTTTGACCGGCGCTGTGGTGTTGGTTGTCTTGAGTTTGCTGTTGTTCACTCGTATGGGTTCGGAGTTTGTTCCCACGCTGGATGAAGGCGATATCGCCTTGCATGCATTACGCATTCCCGGCACCAGTTTGTCTCAGGCGGTTGAAATGCAACATACGCTGGAGAAGAAGATTACTCAATTCCGGGAGGTCGATCGCGTATTCGCAAAGCTCGGCACGGCGGAGATCGCGACCGATCCGATGCCGCCCAGTGTGGCTGACACGCTGATTATGCTGAAGGAACGCTCTGAATGGCCTGACCCGAGCCGTTCCAAGGCAGACCTGGTCGCTGCTATGGAAAAAGCCGTTAAAGAAGTGCCGGGCAATAACTATGAATTCACGCAACCGATCAAAATGCGTTTTAACGAGCTGATTGCCGGTGTGCGTGCCGATGTCGCGGTTAAGGTATTTGGCGACGATCTGGGTAACCTGCTGGAAATAGCCGAAGACATGAGTCGCGTTCTGGAAAAAGTACCGGGCGCTTCGGATGTCAAAGTCGAACAGGCGACCGGCCTGCCGCTATTGACCGTTCAGATGAAACGGGACATGTTGGCTCGCTTTGGTTTGAATACGGCGGATGTGCAGGCGGCGGTTCAGGCGGCTATGGGTGGCGCTAGGGCCGGCGAAGTTTTTGAAGGCGACCGGCGTTTCGATTTATTGGTGCGTTTGCCGGAAAAACTGCGTAGCGACCCTGACGCCATGCGACAAATCCCGATTCCATTGCCGATCCAGCAACAGGAATCAACGCAACAGGCCTTTATTCTTCTCGGAACCGTAGCGGACTTTCAATTGACCCAGGGACCCAATCAAATCAGCCGTGAAAACGGTAAAAGGCGGGTGGTAGTGACCGCTAACGTGCGCGGTCGGGATTTGGGCACTTTTGTTGCCGAAACGCAGGAAAAAGTCAACGTCGAGGTCAAGGTCCCCGCTGGATATTGGATTGCGTGGGGTGGTCAGTTCGAGCAAATGATCACAGCCACCGAGCGACTACAAGTCGTGGTGCCGGTGGCATTGCTGATTATCTTTCTATTGTTGTACGCCACGCTCGGCAATATCCGCGACGGACTTTTAGTATTCACCGGCGTGCCGTTTGCGCTGACCGGCGGCATCGTGGCGTTGTGGCTGCGGGATATTCCGTTGTCGATTTCAGCGGCCGTCGGTTTTATTGCACTTTCCGGCGTGGCGGTGCTCAATGGACTGGTATTGATTATGTTCATCAATAAATTGCGCCAAGACGGTGTGGTGTTGATACAGGCGGTTCGCGAGGGCGCTATGGTTCGGCTAAGGCCGGTATTGATGACCGCACTGGTCGCTTCGCTGGGTTTTGTCCCGATGGCGATTGCCACCGGGACCGGTGCCGAGGTCCAGCGCCCGCTGGCCACCGTGGTAATCGGCGGCATTCTGTCATCAACGATACTGACATTGTTGGTACTACCGATTCTCTACTGGCTCGCGCATCGCAAAGATGAACAAGCTGATCTCGTGATACCGATCAATACGCCGATTGGTTTTAGTGAGGATTAGGCGATGAGTACCTGCAAACCATCAGAAAAAACCTGTTGCTGTCCTGGAGAAAAACTGGATAGCCACCAGCCAACGGCATCAAACTTGTTGAGTGGCATGACGTTCAAAATCGAGGGACTGGATTGCGCCGAAGAGGTCTCCACGTTGAAAAGCGCGATAGGCCCGCTAGTGGGAGGCAGTGACAAACTGGCCTTTGACGTTTTAAATGGACGCATGACGCTGTTGTCTGATACCGAGCCCGTGACTGAAAAAACCATCATCAAAGCGGTAGCGGCAACGGGCATGCAGGCGGCTCGTTGGCAGTCCGGTCAGACCGATGCCGATGTCAAGCAACTACACCGTTCGAAGACCATTTATACCGTGCTTAGCGGTGTATTTATCGTGGCCGGCATGCTGATTCATATCGCCATAGCCGGCAGCTTTGTGGATATTCAAACCGTTTTCAATTCCGCAGAAAACGGAACCCTGCAATGGGACGTGGTTACTCATTATCTGCAAAGCTTATTGAATGCGCACGCTCAGCAGGCGATGCCTTTGCCTGAAAAAATCGCCTTTGGTTTAGCGGTGGCTTGCGGTGCTCGGCATGTGATTGTGAAAGCGTTTTATGCCTTGAAACGTTTACGGGCGGATATGAACTTGCTGATGACGATTGCAGTTATCGGTGCGATGTTCATTGATGAATGGTTTGAAGCGGCAACCGTCAGTTTTCTGTTTGCGCTGTCTCTAGCGATTGAGAGCTGGAGTATTGGCCGTGCCCGGCATGCGGTAGAAGCCTTGCTGGATTTAGCCCCCTCGACGGTGACGATCAAGGATGAAGCCGGCCAGGAATGTATGGTACCAGCCTCGGAAGTCAGCATAGGTACCCGTTTCATATTAGCACCTGGTGCTAAAATTCCCCTGGATGGCGACGTAATTGCCGGTTTCAGTTCAGTCAATCAGGCGCCGATTACCGGTGAAAGCATGCCGGTTGCCAAGCAAGTGGGTGACGAGGTGTTTGCCGGAAGTATTAATGTTGAAGGGACATTGGAAATCCGATCCACCAAGTTGGTTTCGGATACCACTTTGGCCCAGATTACCCGGTTGGTCGGCGAAGCTCATGGTAAGCGAGCCGAGGTCGAACAATGGGTGGAGAAATTTGCGCGTATTTATACCCCGGCCGTGATGCTGGTGGCGTTGGCCATGTGCATCATTCCACCGGTATTTTTCGAAGGGGGCTGGAACGAATGGTTTTACCACGCCTTGGTGTTGCTGGTCATTGCCTGCCCCTGTGCATTGGTCATTTCGACACCGGTCAGTATTGTCGCCGCGTTGGCCTGTGCAGCCCGACAAGGCATTCTGATCAAAGGGGGCATTTATATTGAAACACCCGCCCATCTGAATGCGATTGCCTTTGATAAAACCGGCACGCTGACCTCTGGTGATCCCATCGTCACGGGGGTTTATCCTTTTAATGGTCATAACGAAGAAGAACTGTTAAGCCGTGCTGCCGCACTGGAAGCGCGAAGCAATCATCCGTTGGCCAAAGCCATTTTACGCTATACGGAACAACGCGGTATCAACGTGGCCAGCGCAGACAATGTGACGGTTCTACCGGGTAAAGGTGTCACCGGACTATTTAATGGCACGGATTTCTGGCTGGGATCGCGTCGTTATTTATTGGAACGTAGCCAAGAAATCCCGGAAATCAGTGAAAAAGCGATTGCCCTTGAACAAACAGGGCAAACCGTGATTGCCATTGGCAATGATCGGCATATTTGCGGCCTCATTGCTGTTGCCGACCAGCCTCGCGCTGAAATCAAATCGATTTTGCAAGCGCTGAGACAAAATGGAATCCAACATTTAGCCATGTTGACCGGTGACAATCGGGTGACGGCCAATAACATCGCGGCCCAAATTGGCATCGATGAGGTACACGCCGAATTATTGCCCGCCGATAAAGTGGCGATCGTCAGTCAAATGGTCGAGAAATACGGACAGGTGGCGATGATCGGTGATGGTGTCAACGACGCCCCGGCGCTGGGACGGGCCAATCTGGGGATTGCCATGGGGGTGTTAGGGTCGGATGCGGCCATCGAAATAGCCGATATTGCCCTGATGGGCGACGACCTTTCCAAACTGCCTTGGCTGATCGGGCATTCCAAAAGAACGCTGGCGATTATTCGACAAAATATTGCTTTTGCGTTGATGATCAAGGCCGCGTTCGCCGTCTTAGCCTTTGCCGGCGTGGCGACCTTATGGGAAGCCATAGCTGCCGATATGGGCGCTTCCTTATTGGTCGTTGCCAACGGATTGAGATTGCTACATCCCAAAAATGTTTCTTTTAAATAGCCTGAACAACTTATAAACTTCTTTTGGAACAAACCATGAAATCAAAATTACTGATTACGATATTTTTGGCGCAATATTTACTATCGGCCTGTAGCACCCTTGATCAGCATGCGATGGCTCCTGATCTAGCCATACAGCATGTAGCACTAGCCAAACACTTCGAAGACGAAGCGAACGAATTGCAAACCAAGATTGAGGTACACAAAAAATTTCTCAGCCAATTTGAGTCACAACGCTATGTTTACGGTAGACATGCGAACGATCTTAAAGCACACAGCCAAGAAGTGATTGATCTTTACCAGCAAGGCGTCATTGCAAATCGGGATATGGCGGAGATGGTTCGGGAAAGGTAATCGGGCCGAGAAGTAATGAGCCAAATCGATCTTTATCTGGATGCTGCTGAACGTGCCAAGCTGGGCCAGGCCATGGGTTTTATAGAGCGCTATCGGCATAAGAATTAGGTAAACGATTCTCTATAGTTTTGCGAGTTGCTTCTCATCAGGTTTGCCAGTCAATGTATCGTGAAAACGCTGCATCAATAAACCGCCCAGGGCGGGCATTAGCCAATACCATGAATATGGCATATGTGCGCTACGACGCGTTGTAGCTGGTGAACCACAGGAAATTCGCCATCGTGACCAGGTAAACCGAAAATACTTGACCAAGTGCCAAATATAGCAACAACCGTGGCAACGAAAAATACGGCAGTTTTTTAAAGTAGGCCGCCACAACCAATAACCACAAAATCGTCGCCAAGGCAAAGTACACAGGCCAGTCCGAATTTTCGCTGACCGGACCAGCTAACCGAAGTTGCTGAGGTTCGTGGGTAATCAGGTAAGTTTTAGTGTGACACTTATGATCGTGCTTTTCTATGTCTTCTTTTTCAGTTATTGCTAATGAGACAAGCTTGAAAAAAGTGTAGTGGTACGAGCTAGGATGTGATTTGTGAACATTAAGGTGGTATTTGTTGCGATAACCAAAACACTTCACTGCCGAAGCGGCAGATAACGCCAAAATTCTGGCCAATGCCTTTGAGTACAATTCATCTCGTTATCTCTCTCAAACGTAAAATCTAAAGCAACTGCGGCCAGCATGTTTGGCCTGATACATAGCTTTGTCAGCATTCCTCATCAACGATACAGCATCGGAACCATGAGTAGGATAGATTGCAATTCCAATGCTGGAAGAAATATTAATCTGGTTTTGCTCGATCATGAAGGGTTGGTTGAGTGTGTTCAATATTTTCTCAGCGACAATACCCGCGTCCTCTTCTTTCTCAATAATCGAGAGTAAAACTGCAAATTCATCGCCGCCCAGTCGCGATACCGTATCCGATTCGCGTTTCATGCAGGTTAACAGCCGAAAGGCTACCTCTTTCAATAACAAATCGCCCACATCATGACCTAAGGTGTCGTTTACAGGTTTGAATTTGTCCAAATCTAGGTACATGAAAGCCAACTTAGCATTTTCACGTCGCGCTTGAGCGAGCGATTGCTGGAGACGATCTGCAAGTAATATCCGATTTGGTAAATCGGTCAATACGTCATGATGTGCGATGTGGCGCATTTGCTCCTCAATGGCCTTACGTGCGGTAATGTCGATCATTGTGCCGACGTAATGAGTGATGACTCCGTCCTCTCTTTTGACTGCTGTAACGGTCAGCCATTCCGGATAAATTTCACCACCTTTTCGTCGGTTCCATATCTCACCCTGCCAACTACCGGTACGATTGATGTTTTCCCACATCTCAGCGTAAAACGTAGCATCCTGAATACCCGATTTCAGCAGATTCATTTTACGGCCAATGGCTTCATCTGCGGTGTAACCAGTTATTTTGGTAAACGATTGATTAATTTTCAAAATGACTGTGTCGGCATCGGTGATGATCATGCCTTCTTGCGATTCAAAGGCTGTGGCGGCAACACGAAGGTCGGCCTCAATACGCTTCCGCTCGGAAATGTCGCGAGAAAAACCCAGAGTACCCAGAGACTCATTGCATTGCTCGAGCACGGGAGCCAAAAAAGTCTCAGTCCAATGCCGAATACCCAGGTAATCGACGCGCTCCTTCTCAACGGTTTTTCTTTGCCGTGAGGTAAGCACATTTTGGTCGTCTAGTTGATATTGCCGGGCTATCTCGGACGGGAAAAAGTCAAAATCAGTTTTACCAATTATCGCATCCGGATTAGTTAACCCGAGTCGCTGAGCTAATGCCTGATTGACCGCCAGGAACCGGCTTTGGGTATCTTTGAGCCAAACCAGGAAAGGAACGTTATCGATCAAGACCCGAAGATAGCTTTCCTTTTCGCGCAAAGCTTTCTCTACGCGTTTTCGTTCAGAAATATACTGAGCGAACGGAATTGAAGTGCCTTCCAACAAATCACATGTTGGCTTACCAAATGTATAACCCTGAGCAAGAGTAACGCCAGATTCCCGCAGCTTGGGGACAGTACTAGGTAATTCGACAAACATAACGATGGTTTTTTTGCCTAGTTTCGCTACCCTGTCGATCAATGATTTCAAAAGGATTTGATCGGTTTCATCATTGACGAAGTGCTTAATTAACTGGCCGTTTATTTTTATATAGTCGGCAGGAAAGGTTTTTAAATAATCGAAAGCATAAAAACCAGCGCCAAAATTATTCAGTGCGGATTTGCAACCTAATTCGCGGATTTTATTGACCATATCCAGTGTTCTTTGAAAATTTTCCATCACGGCTGCTTCAGTGATCTCAAAGGTCAATCTACCGGCATCTACCCAGGTCAATTCCAATTTATCCCGAATGGTCTGTATTAAATCGGGATACTGAGGTGCGCTGGCCGATAGTTTGATGGCCACTGACACATAGGATTTATGCGATGGCAAGGCCGCCAAAAAATCGATCGTGTTATCAACCACCCATAGATCAATAGCATGAATCAGCCCGGTACGTTCTGCGACAGGAATAAACGAATTTGGCAAAATGATCTTGCCGTCTATACGCATTCTCACCAGCACTTCGTAGTGTGAGATAGTGCCATCATTAAGGTACACCACAGGTTGAAATACTAAAAATAGATTATTTTCCCTCAAGGCCTCTTGAATGATGGGTAGCCAATAAATATCACTTTTGTGCTCCTTGATCGCAATATTTTCAGTGTTATAGATACCTATTCCGTTGGGACCGCTAAGTTTGGCAAAATCACAAGCTTGTCGGGCATACAGCACAATTTTGCCGGGGTGCTGTACCGACATGAGGTCATCCAGTGTCGTAATACCTATTGAAAGTGTGACACTATGCCTAGCCTCTTCGAATAAAAACCTGAAACTCTCAATAGTAGCTTTAATATTTTCCGCATATATTTGCGCTTGTGTTTTACTCGCGTTCTCCAAAAATAGACAGAATTCATCGACGCCAACACGCGCAAATAGACTATTGGAGGGGGCTAGCTTGCGCATCTGAATGGTCAGTTCAACCAGTAATTGATCCCCTAAATCAAACCCTTTCAACTCGTTAATCAGACAAAATCGGTCAACTTTAATAAATAATAAAGCAGCGTTTTTTTGCAATGCGTTGCAGCGGTTTAAGGCAAGCTTGAGTTGGCGTTCAAAGTTACTGCGATTGAACAAGCCCGTGAGTTCGTCATGGGCGACCAGATATTTAAGTTTGGCGTCACTTACGCTTTTGGCTGCCAGTTGGGCGGTGAATTGCTCTTTTTGTCTGTAACAGAGTAAACGTTCTTGTCTAAGTTTCAGCAAAAAAATAACGGCCAACTGCAATTCGTGAAGGTTAATCGGATTAACCATTTTATGGATTAACCAACTATCGCCAAGAGTCTGGCTTACGTCATCACTGCACGCCAGTTGGTCAGAAAATTTATCGCAGAGAAGCACAAATGGAATTGCCTCAGCATCCGTCGCACTGGAAAGACTTTGAAGCATATCCACTAAATCACAGTTCGGTAGATTTTCGTTGACAACAATCAGGCCGATATTTTCAGGTCGATCATAAAGTGATCTTAAAATGGCGTAAATTTTTTCGTTGGTATTGGCATGGCGCACATCTGAAAAACCGTGATTTTTCAACGTGGCGTCGATTTGCTGAGCAGATACTTCGACGTGTTCGGCAACAATAATGATTTTCTCTTTAAGCGATTTGTCAGCGATCATGTAGTTTACTGTAACAATATTCGCACATATTAAACGGAAATTTTCAGAGTAGTTGTTGCTTCGATGGTTTAATTTTATGTGGCTATTTTTTTCAGGGATAACGTCCTCCGTGTTGGTTTTTGCTTTATCGATCTAGTCAGCTAAAAGGATAGACAGTCAGAATTTTGATGCTAGAATCAGTTTTACTACTACTTTACATTGAACTGAAGAATGGCAAAATCTCCCAGCCAGCCAGCCAGCCAGCCAGCCAGCCAGCCAGCCAGCCAGCCAGCCAGCCAGCCAATGAAAAGTTAAATACCACGTCCACCCATCGACGGCACAGGAGTATTGGCAGTTGGGTTCGAACAGTTTTTCAGAATCCACCGCGCTACGGCACTGCACTTTTTGCCATTCAACGTCTTGATGTTCCTCGCCCCCTGTTATTGTTATCAATTAAAGGGAATATAGTTGCTAGAATTAATTTTGGTTCTAGCTATTTCAATGGCAATTTGACCATATTTGCCAGCGGTTATTTCCGCTTTTATCTCCTTAGCGTAGCTTAAACATCAAACCTCATTCCTGAATTTATGACAATCGAGAGAAAAACACACATCAGTGCACAAGTCGGTGAATATGCTATCCCGCCATTAAAAGATATGTTGGTGTTGGGGAAGCAGGCGCCCATCGGTTGCATAGCCATGCGCAGGGCGATAGAACTTTTGGTAACCGCCACTTATGAACATATCGAAATTGAAGATGATGTGATTTCGGATATTTTAGTCCGGCAGCACTTATTAAAGCGAATATCTAGGGATGGCTTGATCGATTTTGTTTTGAAACATGTAAAACCGCTGATGGCGCCTGATGAGGTTATGCACGCTGCAATCGATGTCAAGGTGTTTCTGTCTGAAGGTGCCTAATGGATCGACTGATTGTTCGCGACTGTTTATTACCACAGATACTTCGAGTATTGGAAGAAGAGCGTCCGGGAGTTGTGTCAGGCCAGTCAGTGTATGCCGTGTTCAGAGAGTCCGTTGATACTGGTATTTTTTGCGGACTGGCAACTGCACGCGATGTTATGCAGCACCCTAACTGGATTTTTGCTGATCTCACCGCACACAGGGAATATCAATGTGTCACTCCGAATATGAGTGTGGGTCGGGCGCTTCGACTGATGGACCAGCATGATCTGGATACTTTGCCGGTACTTGAGCAGCAGTTATTTGTAGGTGCCGTAACTAAGCAAAGTATTCTGAATATGTTGTTACAACGCGAACGCACCTTACGAAAAAAAGCTCGCTTATTAAATAAAATGTTGGCCGATGAACATGAGCAGATTGTTTCCTGGTCGGCGAAATTAGCCAAATTACACGAAGCCTCACGTAGCTTGCTGACGGTATTGGCGCATACGTCTATTCAAAATGATCTGTTGCAAATGGGCATTGAATCTCTTTCAGAGTTATTGGAAGCCCGCTATGGTGCCATTGGCATCTTGGATGAATCGGGCTGCCTTCAACATTTCGTTTTTACCGGTATTGACGCCGAGCAAGCGGAGCGTATCGGGTCATTTCCGCAAGGAAAAGGGCTTTTAGGCCTCGTCATACAAGATAACGTTTCGCTCAGGCTGGATGACATGAGCACGCATCCGCAAAGCGCCGGTTTTCCGCCGCATCATCCGCCTATGAAAACCTTGTTGGCGGTACCGATTGCCCATCATGGTCGCGTGTATGGGCGCATTTATCTCAGCGACAAGGCTAACGGCGCGCCATTCAGCCAACAGGACCAAGACTTGGCTTTGAGTTTTGCACACTCCCTATCGCTGGTATTGGACAATGCCCGTGAAATCGAGGAAGTCAAAAAGGCTCGCCAATCCCTGGACTATATGGCGCATTTCGATCATCTGACCGGGCTTCCTAATAGGACTTTACTAAGAGATAGAATAGACCAGGCAATTTATCATGCGCAACGGAATCGACGCATGATAGGTGTACTCTTTCTTGATCTGGATAATTTCAAGGTGGTTAACGATACCCTCGGACATACTTGCGGTGATGAGCTTTTGAAATGCGTTGCGCAGCGCATATCGGATTGTTTGCGTGAGGAAGACACCGCCGTTCGCCTGGGAGGCGATGAGTTTATTGTGTTGCTATCCGATCTTTCCGACACCCAAGATGCTGCCAAGGTGGCCAGTAAAATAGTGGAGTTGTTGGCATCCCCTTTTGTGATTGACCGGCATGAAGTGTATGTCGGCGCCAGTATCGGTATCAGTATTTATCCTCACAATGCCAAAGACATGGAGGGGCTTTTATCTACTGCCGATGGCGCCATGTATTACGCTAAAAAATTGGGGAAAAATAATTATCAATTCTTTACCCCGGAAATGAATAGTTCGGCGCAAACGTATATAAAACTGGAAAAACATTTGCGGCGAGCCTTAGAACAGAATGAATTCGTACTGCATTATCAGCCTCAGGTCGATGTTAAAACCGGGATGATCATCGGGATGGAGGCTTTGATTCGCTGGATGAGTCCTGAATTAGGTATGGTTAGTCCGGCGGATTTTATTCCGCTGGCAGAAGACACCGGTTTAATCGTGCCCATTGGCGCGTGGGTATTGAAAATGGCCTGTTCACAAGCCCGGTTTTGGCAACAAAACGGCTTTCCCGTCCGGGTTGCGGTTAATTTATCGAGTCGCCAATTTCATCAAGTACAAAATCAGCAACAAAGCCAGCATCCGCTTTTAGAGGCGGTTTTGAATGCACTTGATGAAGCGGATTTACCGCCTGAGTTTCTCGAACTGGAAATCACCGAGAGCATATTGATGCAACAGCTTGATATGACAATGGACATTCTCCATACACTCAAAAACATTGGCGTTCGTTTATCCATCGATGATTTTGGCACCGGCTATTCTTCGCTCAGTTACCTTAAACGATTTCCCATCGATACCCTCAAAATCGACAAGTCATTTGTCAACGACATTACGACCGACCCTAGTGATAAGGCGATTGTTGCCGCTATTACAGCTATGGCTCAGCAACTAAAGCTCGAAGTGGTTGCTGAAGGCGTTGAAACCCTGGCGCAACTGGATTTTTTGCGAGAATTACAATGTCACTTTGTGCAAGGTTATTACTTTAGCAAGCCGGTGTCATCGGATGAGGTTATGTCTGTTCACCAGCAAGGAATATTTGCTATTTAAAATAACCTGAATCCGGGTGCAGTCGACATACGTGTAAAAATAGGACTTGCCTTGAGGGTAATCTATTTTAGTGTGAACTTATCGACGCCAAGCTGGGTTTTAGCCAATGAATTGGCATTGATACCAATTTTGATTTGCTTAAAACTTGAGCCTCCACCGTTTAGCAATGAAGATGCGGAAGCTGGTAATGGATATGTCACTTTGGACTATACCCTAACCTGATCAGGCTGTGCGTTACTTTATCATCAGGGTAGAGTGTGTTTTGCAATTATGGACACATGCTACCGAAGACTGTGTGCAATGTTGCTGTTATACGTGGGCAAGCATCGATCGGATATTTCGCGGATTACAAGTCGGATATTCCGGCTGATGATCGATTCGAGCGTCCCGCTCGAACTTTCAATAATCTAATGCAAGTATCTCCGCTTTTTTATGTTATTTGTCTATTGATGCTTGTTAATGAAAGAAACGGACAACGTTCAAATCGTACTTGCGTGGGCTTTTGTTGTACTCAGGTATGTCCATGCCATTATTTATTGGCAGTAAACTGGGTGCCGTATCGCTTCGCGACTTAGGCTTCAAGCTGCATCATTCTGGACACGCTTTGGTTTCGTTTTGTGACACAAGTTACGTTTGGTTGAAATTTGTGAATCGGAATTTGGCTATTTTTACCCACCCCCTCGAAAAGATAAAAATTAGTAATAATTAATGGATTAAGCAGCTGTATGTGAGTAACTACCACTGGAAATGACAGATCGCCTATCAAATACACCTAATGGAAAGAGTTTATTTTCACAATCTCGTCTGAAACCAGTCCAATTGTTGATGGAGTGTAACGACCGAGCCGACAATAATCAGTGTCGGCGGCGTCATTTCTGCCCGTTCTACACGCTCGGGCATATCTGCTAGTGTTCCTATTAAAACCCGCTGGCTTCGGGTTGTTCCTTCCTGAATGACGGCAATGGGGTGATCGTCCGGACAACCGTGTTCCATCAGCGACTGGCAGATGGTTGCCAATCCGGCCAATCCCATATAAATCACAACGGTTTGATTGGGGCGAGATAATTGCTGCCAGTCGAGATTGATACTGCCGTCTTTTAAGTGCCCTGTGACAAATGTGCAGGATTGAGCATGATCTCGATGGGTCAACGGAATACCCGCATAACTGGCACAGCCTGCCGCCGCCGTAATGCCGGGCACGACCTGAAAGCGGATCCCGACTTGTATCAAGGACTCAATTTCTTCACCCCCACGACCAAACATAAAAGGGTCGCCACCCTTTAAGCGGGCGACCCGTTTGCCGGCCAGCGCTAAATCAATTAACAGCTGATTGATCGACTCCTGCGGCAGGCTGTGGTTATTTCTCTGTTTACCGACATAGATTTTCTCGGCGTCTCGTCGAGCCATATCGAGAATTTCGTTAGGAACCAGCCGGTCATAAACAATAACATCGGCCTGTTGCAGCAAACGCAAGGCTTTAAACGTTAACAAATCCGGGTCGCCAGGACCGGCACCGATTAAGTACACTTCACCCTGATTTACTGTAGGGTCAACCTGCCGCAGTTGCGAATGAAACAGTTCTTCCGCCTCGCTCTGCTTGCCTACAAAAACCAATTCAGCCACAGGGCCTTGTAAAACCTTTTCCCAGAAAACTCTGCGCTGGCTCGGTTGTGGAATGCGTTGTTTGACCAATAATTTGAATTTTTCAGCAAACTTCACCAATAGGCCAAATGACGCCGGAATGGCACTTTCTACTCTGGCACGTAAAAGCCGCGTTAATACGGGCGATATACCACTTGAGGACATAGCGATAAGCAGGGGCGAACGATCAATAATGGCCGGAAAAATAAAAGTACATAGCCCCGGATCATCAACCACATTAACCGGGATTTTTCGTTGACTCGCCATCGCGGCGACCTCGATATTAGTAAAACGGCAATTGGTAGCGGAAACCACAAGTCCCATGCCGTCGATATCCTCATGCGTAAAGGCTTTTTGGCGGATAACGATTGGATTTGACTGTTGCATAGTGGCTACCGCGTGACCAATTTCTGTCGCAACAACGACAATGTTAGCGCCCGCCCGGACCAGTAATTCAATTTTTCGCGCCGCAATGTCGCCAGCGCCCACCACCAAACACGTTTGGTCTTTAACTTTTAAGAAAAGTGGAAAATAATCCATAGCGGTTTTGTTTTACTGCTAGGAAGCCGAGCAAGCACTTCGATGATAAATCAACTCTTCGACAGTTCGACCGCCGACCAGATGCTCGTCGATGATGCGCTGGAGATTGGCTTCGTTGACGTTGTAATACCAGACGCCATCGGGCTGCACGCACATAATCGGGCCGGATTTGCAGGTGGCAAAGCAGTGGGTGCGGGTACGCTTGACCCTGAGTTCGCCTTTATCGATGCCGACGGCTTTAAACTTCTCGCCCAGGGTTTCGAATAAGGCCTGCGCTTCGCCATTTTCGGTGCAACGCGGGCCGGTACACACCAGCAAGTGGCGTTTGTAATCGCCCATTTTGGGTTTTTCGAGTTTGGAAAGATTATCTTCAGTCATGATTTTCGCCTACCTCGGCAATAACGTGTAGGTTGGGCTGAGCACAGCGAAGCCCAACGTTTTGATTATGTTGGGCTTCATTGCATTCACCCGAAGGGCGCAAGACAACCCAACCTACCTTCTTCGACAGGAGAAAAGCGTTCACGGTCGGCCCGATAGCGTTGCAATGTCGCCGCATCGAAACCGTCGTCGTTTGCTACCAGCCAGAAATTGCACAACACGCCGTCGTCATCGTCCAGTACCTGTAAGCCATGGGCTTTGTCACCGCGACTGACGAACCAGATGTCGCGGTGTTTGCGCCAGTCGACATGTAAATGAAACTGGTCGCACACCAGATCCAGCCAGCCGTTTTCCAGCCGCAGGCTGGCACCATCCAGCAATAATTCGGCCACCGCGCCGCCGGCACTGCGCACCACCGCCCGCAGCCGTCCCCAGGTCTGCAACGCCGCCAGCAACTCATCGTGCAGCGTCGCGTCGGCTAGGCTGGCCCCATGCTCGCCGGCACTGTCGTCGGCCATGGCCTGGGCGACGGCCTGCAAAATTTCGCCGCGCGGCTGTTGAAAGTACTCGTCGGCCTGTTGCAGCGTCGCCTTAGGCTGTTCGCGCAGATAACGCCGCACGCAGCCCTTCCAGCCTTCCAGGCCCATGCTCAACGAGCGCCCGGCCTGTTCGCCGTCGTGGGCCTGCAGGGTCTGGCTGTCATATTTGTTGGCATAGCCGCGCGGCGTCACCATCAGACCGGCACGGACGAAGGTGCTGCTGTTGCCGACCAAAACCGTGGTCAACATGCCAATGTCGCAATCGGCCATTTCCGCCAAGCAGACCAGCTGGATGTGTTGCCGAGCGCGATAACCGGATTTGACGATAGCCACCGGCGTATCCGGGCTACGATGACGTAACAGAATGTTTTGCGCCTCGACGATGTGCTGGGTGCGGCGGCCACTCTTGGGGTTGTACAAGGCGACGACGAAATCGCCGCGCGCCGCGCTTTCCAGGCGATTGGCGATCACCGGCCATGGCGTCAACAAGTCGGACAGCGAGATCGAACAAAAATCATGCGTCAGCGGCGCGCCAACCAGGGAGGCACAGCTCGATAACGCGGTACTGCCGGGCACTACTTCCACCTGAATCGGATCGTCCGGCGTCCAGCCGCTGTCCAGCAACAGCTCATACGTGGGTCCGGCCATGCCGTACACGCCGATGTCGCCGGACGAGACCATGGCGACAACTTTGCCTTGCTTGGCATGCTCGTAGGCTTCGATACTGCGATCCAGCTCTTCGGTCATGCCTTTTTTGATAACTTCCTTGCCATCCAGCAAGTCTTGCACCAGTTTGATGTAGGTGCTGTAACCAATCACCACATCCGCTTCCGCAATCGCCTGGCGCGCGCGCGCCGTCATGTGTTCGTGCGCGCCGGGGCCGATGCCGACCAGTAAAATTTTTCCTGCTTTTGTCATTTGATTCTCGCTATCGACACGGTGGCGTTCTTGCCGTCCGCGCCGAGATATTTATGTTTTTCGATCAGTAAATCCGACCATTCGGCATTGGCGGCTTTCAACGCGGCGGCTTCCGCTACCGCCGGCGTGCCCATGTATTTCATGACCACCTCGGATGGATTCGGTACCGGGATGGCAGCCAGAACCTCGGCCGGGTAAAAATGCAACGGCCAGCTATGTAGTTGGGCCAGTTGTAACAGGGCCACTTCATCGTTTTTTTTGTCAATGCTAGCCAACCCGGCTACCGCTGACACATCCAGTCCGCAATGCCATAAGGCCTGAGCCAAGACTTGTCGCAAGGTATCCAGGCTGACGTTGCGGTCGCAGCCCATGCCGATCATCACTTTCATTGATCCAGCGGCGGCCTGTACACGACCAGCCGCTCGGCCAAATGCTGCCACAGCGCCGGATCGATGGCGCGCCGGGTAACCCACAAAATCGAGTTGAAACGGCTGGTATCGACGTCTTCGAAATGCTCGAACAACTGGATATTGGCGGGCAGCGGCGTGGGTCGCGTCCACCAGTTGGTGCTACCGGCTTCCTGCACAAAAGCAATCGGCAATTGGTTGACCACGTCCGCCGAAACGCGCGTGATGTTGATCTTAGGCGCTTCCACTTGCCAACCTAACTCGCGGCCCAAAATGTCCACCGGTATGGTTTTGCCCACATCCGATGCCGTAGTCAGCACCGGCGTGGCATTCAACAAAGTGGCAACTTTTTCCGCGTAGGCATTGGCGCCGCCGACATGGCCGGACAGCACCGGAATCACGAATTCGGCGGCATCGTCGATCACCAGGATGCCAGGGTCTTCATCTTTAGATTTAAGATGCGGCGCAATCAGCCGTACCACCGCCCCCAGTGACACCAAAAAAATAATTTGATCATAAGCCGCGAACAGCTCGCCGATTTGCGCGCTCAATGCGCCCTGGTACACGCGGCGCGGATTGGCAAAATCGCCCAAATACTCGGCTTGTTTCTCCGACACCACCACCTCCGCGTCGGGGAGTTGTGGTGCTAGCCGGGAGGCAATACCGGCGCCATGTTTGGTAATCGCCACCAGGGCGACACGCACTTCATTCATCGCTTGTGTCCTTTTTCTTGCGGCAACCGCGCTGCATTTCGCTGCGTTGACGGCCTGGGTTTTTAATAATGAGTAAAGACAAGTAATTCACTTTTTGCCCTTGCAGGCTGGCGAGGTCATGCACCATGCGTTCTTCCGGGGCGCCGGCTTTCTCGACGAACCAGCCTTGGGCCAGCAAATCGCGGCGGCGCAACAGATCGATAATGTCATCCAACAATGGTTTGATCTTGAGCAATACCAAGGTATCGAAGTCGTTCAACATGTGTTCTATCTGCGCGATGCCGTAACCGGCCGGCACAATGGCGATGGTATCGTCGACATCGGCCAAGGCTTCGCCCGCGCACGCGGCGGCGGCATGAAACGACGATACGCCGGGCACGACCTCCACACTGACATCGGCTTGCAAAGCGCGAACGCTACGTTGTAAGTGGCCGAAGGTGGAATAAGTCGACGCGTCGCCTTCCACCAAAAACAACACATCGTCGCCGCGTTGCAATAATGCCAGCACGGTCTCTGCGGCTTCCAACCAATAGCGAGCCAGAATATCCGCATCGTGAGTCATCGGAAAATGCAGCGCAGTATGGGCTTGGGGACGTTCAAGACCGGCGCGCAAGGCAATGTCCAAGGCATAACTGTCGCTGTTTTTCTTGCGCACCGGATAGGTCCAATGACCATTACCTACGAGTAATGCCCAGGCACGACGGGTGATCAGGCCAGGGTCGCCGGGGCCGAGGGAGACGCCGTAGAGCGTGCCGAGTTTAGTGTTCATCGTAACTGTGAGCCATGGGTTGCTGGGACGCTGTGGCCGACACAATCCACACCGGGTTTTCGGCCTGTAAGCGATGCATGTTTAAAATCGGACTACTCCGTGACGCTTGAATCTGGCAGACGTCCCAGTCCGCGCCGAGTTGTTTCAAGCTATCGACAGCGGTGGACAGGTTTTCCAGCGTGACGAAGTTCATCACCAACCAGCCTTCTGGCCGCAGGCGCTGCAAACACAAGGCGATCAGTTCCGCCAGTTCGCCGCCGGAACCGCCGATGAATACCGCATCGGGGTCGGGCCAGCCATCCAGATATTGCGGGGCCTTGCCGTGCACGAAGCTGTAATTGCTGATGCCCCAGGCGGCTTGATTCTGTTCGACATTGGCTAGGTCATCGGCGTTTTTTTCGATGGCAAACACATGGCCGTCCGCACACAGTCGCGCCGCCTCCAGCCCCACCGAACCCGAACCCGCGCCGATGTCCCAGACGATACTGCGCCGGGTCAATTGCATCCTCGCCACCGATACCGCGCGTACTTCGCGTTTGGTGATCAGGCCTTTTTCCGGCTTGCGCTGCTGAAACTGGCCGTCGCTGACTCCAAACAGTACCGGTGTGGGCAAAGCGGTTTTACGTTTCAGAATAACGACGTTGGGATCGAGATAACGGCTTTGAGCCACCTCAGCGATGGTCAGCCAGGTGCTGACCCGCTGTTCCGGTTGTTTGAGGGCTTCGGCAATCGCCATCTCGAACGCATCGGCCAAGTCTTCGATTTGCAATAAGCGGGCAATACGCGCAGGCGTGTTATCAGGGCTGGTCAATATCGCCAGTAAATCGTGTTGGCGACAGCGCTGAGCCAATTCGTACAAGCCGTGATCGGGCTTGGAGCCTCGCATCCATTCGCCGGCATCCTTGCTGTGCACTGAAACGATGGCGGCGTTTTGCCAGGATAATTTTAATTCGGCAAACGCCAATTGTATCGTGCTCGGATTGGGCAGGATGCGCACCCGATCCGGGTCCAGTTTGCCGGCTAGAAAACCGGCGATGCCGTGACACAAGGGGTCACCGGTCGCCAGTACTGCCACGGCTTCATTTTGCGCCAACGCGGCATTGATCCAGTCCGGCACCTGTTTGAGTTGTCCGGTTAAGTCGTAGTGTCTGGCCTGCTTAATGTCTTCGGCCAGGGTTGCCAGCAGACGGCTGCCGGCAATGACATGTTTGGCTTCTCGTAATGCTTGCATGGCCTCCTGGCTCAGGCTGGCGGCGCCGTTATCGAGTACGCCGATAAAACTGCACATCGCTTGCATGATCAAATCCTTCCGGCTTCCGCCAGTTTGTTGCCGTCAAAATCACACACCAGAACGCTGATATGAAAGCGGCCGGGATAGCGGTTTTCCAGGGTGGCGATCACCCGTTTGGCCAGTTCGACGTGAAATGCGTGCTCCAGGCCCAGTTCTACCATGCACTCGCTGGCATAGCGGGCGGTTTCCTGGGCGGCGATGGCATCGCACACCTCAGCCGGCGCACCGATGCTGCGGGCAATGTCCGCAACCAGTTCCACGTCTACCGGCGCGCGACCGGCATGAGTAATGGTTTCACCCTGAGCCATTTTGGTCAGCTTGCCGACCATACCGCCAATGATGATGTGTTGAATGCCGCAACGAGCGGCGGCGTCCAGTGCCGGTGTCAGAAAGTCACCCATTTGCACGAAACAGCTTTCATCCAGCTCGGGCAATTCACGCATCACGAATTTCTCGGTGCGGCCGCCGGTGGTCAGCACCACGCTAGCCTGCCCCTGATTGGCCGCCACTTCCACGCCTTGCACCACGCTAGCCCGAAACGCCGCCGTGGAATACGGATGCACGATCCCGGTCGTACCTAGAATCGAAATACCGCCGATAATGCCCAAACGATAATTCAGGGTTTTTTTCGCCATCTCTTCGCCGCCCGGCACCGAGATCGTTACCTGTAGACCTCGGGTTTTTAGCGCTTCGGCGGCGATCAGACGGATGTTATCCTCGATATTTTTACGCGGAACCGGATTGATGGCCGGACCGCCGACCGCCAGCCCCAAACCGGGCCGAGTGATCAGGCCTATGCCTGCGCCGCCTTGCAATACGACAGTGTCCGGTTGTTCTATCCACATCACATCCGCCGTCAGCCGAGCGCGATGGGTACAATCCGGATCGTCGCCGGCGTCTTTTTCGATGACAGCATGTGCTCGGTCGTTCTGTACGAAGCTTTCTTCGACTTTGAATGCCACGTCTAGCCCATTGGGCAGCACGCAGTCGATAGTGTCCGGCACGCGCCCATTCAGCAAACCCTGCACTGCCGCCCGTGCCGCTGCCGCCGAGCAGGCGCCGGTGGTGTAACCCTTGCGGGTACCTTTGGGTTTGCGTTCCGGCATTGCCATGCTATCAGCTGTTTTTCTGCCGGGTTTCCGCCAAGCTCAACAAGGCATGAATCGCCGCGACGACCAAGGTCGAGCCGCCCTTACGTCCACGGGTGATGATCCATGGCACATCGGCTAATTCGGCGAGTAAATCCTTGGATTCCGCTGCAGAGACAAAACCGACTGGCATCCCGACGATCAGTGCCGGCTCGATGCCTTCTTCTTTGATCATCCGCAACACTTCCAACAGCGCGGTCGGTGCGTTGCCAACTGAGATGATACCGCCGGCGATTAAACCCAGGCGCTGCGCTTTACGCATGGCTTGTACCGCGCGGGTACTATTGACCTGCTTGGCGGCGGCTATGACATCCGCATCGGCGATGAACTGGCGGGCGCTGATGCCAAAATGCGCCAGGCGCGGCTGCGATAAGCCGACGCAAATCATTTCCACGTCGGCAACGATAGGCGCACCATTTAAAATGGCTTGAATACCATCTTCGATTGCATGCACGGAAAACTCGGTCAGGCCATTGAATTCAAAATCCGCAGTGGCGTGGATCATGCGACGCACCACTTGCCATTGCCCATCTGAATAATGGTGCTCGCCGACTTCGCGGTCGACGATGGCAAAGGAATCGTGTTCGATTTGTTGCCCAGCCTGGGTCAGTTGTTCGGTCTGGCTATTTTGGCTCATGGCGGCTCAGTGATGATGATGGTGTTCAGCGTGTTCACGGTACTGGCAGCCGTCGCATTCCAGCATTTTCGGCGCGACCGGGTCGCAGGCTTCAGTAACACGTTGATCCAGCAATTTAAAAATCGCCGGGTCGAAACCAAAATAAGTACCGGCACCGAATGCAATCTGCGGATATTGGCTTTGCAAACGCTCAACCTGTTTGGCAATACGCTCAATCAGCAGGCCGGTAAACAGGTAATACGGCAAAATCGCAATCTGCGTCATGCCCAGTCGCACTTGGCGTTGCACGGCGGTTTCCAGGCGCGGATGGGTAATGCCGGTAAAGGCAATGTCGACCAATTCATGCTCGGTGGCTTCGAACAGCCAACGCGCTAATTTTGCCAATTCCCCGTTGGCGACTTTGTCGGAGGAGCCACGGCCTAATATGATCACGCCGGTGGTTTTCGGGTCCGGCATCGCCAGAGATTTGAGTGCGGTTTTGAGCTGTTTTTGCAGAATGGCCAGCAAGGTTTCGTTGCTGCCCAGATGCGGCGTGTAGATGAATTCGACCGCCGGAAAATTTTCGCGGGCTTCCTCGATATGCTCGGGAATCTCCATCTTCACATGCCCGGCGGCGCTGATGATCAGCGGCACGACTATCACACGGCTAGATCCTTGCGCGGCGCGGCTCAATCCTTCTTCCAATAGCACCTCGGCGAGTTCGATATAGCACAACTCAATGCGCCAGTCAGGGTGTTGCGCCTGCCATTGTTGTTGAAATTCGCGAATTTCATCATTGCCGGCCTGATTGCGCGAACCGTGGCCGACCAAGAGAACTGTGGTTGTCATGCTTATTCCTTAGGCTGAGGCCGCTCGGCGCGGCGAAAACGATGGGTAAAACCGGCATCATAAAGTTTGGATTTTTTTAACGATGGCCAGTGCCGCGCGCCCAAGGTGGGGCTGATCACGATCATGGCCTGACTGTTGATTTTGGCGGCCCGGCAGCGTTCGCGAATATCAGCCAGGGTGCCGCGAATAATCTGTTGTTCGCTCGGCCAGCTGGCCTTATGAACCACCAATACCGGGGAATCATCAGCCCAGTTCGCGGCTTTTAATTCGCGCTCGATTAAGGGCAACAAGGTGATCGATAAAAACAGGCACAGCGTGGTGTGATGGCTGGCCAGTTCTTGCAAGGATTCACCGTCCGGCATCGGCGTGCGGCCTTCAACGCGGGTCAAAATCACGGTCTGAGTGACTTCCGGTAAGGTCAGGCTTTCCACCGCGCAGGCCATAGCCGCGAACGCCGACGACACGCCCGGCACCACTTCGACGGCAATGTTGGCGGCATCCAGTGGTTGCACCATTTCAATCAACGCACCATACAAACCAGGATCGCCGGTTTGCAGACGAATCACTGTTTTGCCCGGCCCGGCCTGGGCGATCAGCCAGTCGCTGATCTGCTCCAGGGTCATGTCTTTGGAATCTTTGATCTCGCAGCCGCTCGGTGCCCATTGCGTCGCGGCGGCCTGTACCAGCGAGCCCGCGAATAAAATGGCATCCGCTTTGGTGATCAAGTCGCGGCCCTTGACGGTGATTAAATCGGGGTCGCCGGGACCAGCGCCGACAAACCAGACTTTCGATTGACTCGGATCACTGCTCATAGAAAAAATCCAGCCGCGACCTGCGGGTTGAACGGAAAATAAGTGTGCAGGTAGGAAGCCTGCAGCGAACCCACCCGGTAAAAGTTTTCGCTACGGCTACGATTGCGTTGCGGCTTGGATTCAGTGAACGGCTGCAGCGCTGTTTCCAGTTGCGAGTGATGGAAGCTGTGCCCGCGAATTTCGCCTTGTTCCAACTGCAAACTGTGCATGCCCAGATTTACCAGCCGTTTTTGCATCTGCGCGCTACCGGATAACAGTCCGGCCATCGCGGCCGCGTGGCCGTCTTGATCGGTCAAACGTTCCAACAAATATAAAAAGCCGCCGCATTCGGCGTAAATCGGCTTACCGGCTTGATGATGGGCCTGCAAGGCTTGTTTCATGGCAACATTGTTTGCCAATGTTTGCAGATGCAGTTCCGGGTAACCACCGGGAAGATAGATGCTGTCGGCTTCAGGTAATCCCGAATCGGTCAGCGGCGAGAAAAACCTCAGTTCAGCGCCCATCGCCATCAAGCAATCCAGATTGGCCTGATAGATAAACGAAAACGCGGCGTCGCGAGCCACGGCGATGCGTTTGCCGGTTAGTAACGGTGGCGACGCTGTGGTGGTGATCGGCGCGAATGCGACGGGTTCCGGCAATCGGCACGGCGCAAGGCTGTTCAATAATTCGGCGGCGCGTGCCAGGCGAAGATCGAGATCGCCGATTTCATCGGCCTGCAGTAAGCCTAAGTGTCGCGACGGCAAGCCTACGCCATCGTCTTTCGCCATCGCTGCCAATAAGGGCATGTTTTCCGGCAACGCTTCTTTCAGCAGTTTGGCATGACCGGGACTGCCGACTTTGTTGGCGATAACGCCAGCGAACGGCAAGTTGGCTCGATAATGGGCTAATCCATACCCCACGGCGGCAAAGGTTTGTGCCATGCCGCCCGCATCGATGACAACGGCCACCGGTGTGCTGAGTGTCTGCGCCAAATCGGCGCTGCTGCTGTCGCCGTCGAACAGGCCCATCACACCTTCAATCAAGATGATGTCCGCCTCGCTAGCTGCGCGATAAAGCATCTCCCGGCAATGCGCTTCGCCCATCATCCATAAATCCAGTTGATAGACCGGCTGTCCGCAGGCAAAGCTGAGAATTTGTGGATCGATAAAATCCGGGCCAGTCTTGAAGACGCGCACCTTACGGTTTTGCTGGCGATGATGATAGGCCAGGGCCGCGGTAATGGTGGTCTTGCCTTGCCCGGAGGCAGGGGCGCTGATCAATATCGCCGGACAATGACGTGTTGCAGCGGCACTCATCATTGAAATGTCACTTTGCGCAGCAATCGGCCCGATAGGGCACCCAAGACCAGCCAGAATAAGGCGTTATTGATGGATGTCAGTAGCACAAAATGCTGTTGTAATGCTTCGGGGACCAAGGCGTGGGCGACTTCCGGGTGCGGCGCGCCGATCAAATGCGGTAAAGCCAGCAAGCTAACGCCGCCGATTTGCAGCCCGCGTTGTTTGGTCAACATCAGCCCGAACAAACCTATGGCTGTAGATGCCGCAGTAAACAGCCACCACGCTTGGCGACTATGCAATTCGGCGCTGTCGGTGCCGGGCAACTCCGGCGGCAATCCCAGCGACGGCGCGACAAAAAACACCAGATAACCGGCCAAGCCCCAGCCGAGTCCAGACAGATAACCGCGTTGATCCCGCCAGTACATCGACGCACTAATCAACAAGGCAAAGCCGAAGCCAGTCAAACCATTGAACAGCCAGGTAAAGCCGTTACGTTGCCATCCATCCATGGGCTGCCAGTCATGCACATGCTCAGCCGAGGGCGTTTCGAACTGTTCGGCGGCCAAAATCAACGGCAGGGTTTGATAGTGTTGCAGTACGCTGAGTAACAGGCCAGCCAATATCCCCGCCAGTAACGAGATGGCGACCAGCTTACGAAAATCCGCCATGTTAATGGCATGGAAAGGCTGCGCTGTGGCGTCCGTCGTGGGCGGCGTTATGTAGGTAGTTATTGGCATCCTGCAAAAAACCCAGACCTAAAACGATGGTCAAGCCCAAAACGATTGCACCCAAGCCGGGCAGAATTTTTGCGGAGGAAATGACGGGGGATGCGGCGAGTGTTTTCATGGTTGTCTGTTCCGAATAAGGTGGACGGAATAACAGAGGGAAAGACAAACCTAAAAAACCGATTTGACAGATCGCCCTCCGCAATACTGTTGACTACAGTTTTAGGCCTGTCTCCGGGCTCGTGACGAATCACCTACCGTTGCGGGGGCAGCGTCGGCATTTAACCGACTTCCAGTTTCACCCGCCGGAGCGGGAACCTAAAACTTTGATGATTCTATGCTGGCGGGGCCAATATGGCAAACTATATCTAGCTGAGCCGAGGCAGGAGAAGTACAAATTCACAACTCGAAGCAAGGCAAAATTGCGACAATAAGCTTGTCAAGGAGGCCGCTTCGGTGCAGGCGATTCTTGCCACTCCCCTTACTATCAGTGATTGGAATGACCTGCAGTGCGAGAAGCTATAGACAAGCAAGCCTGCGAATATGGCTGGGTATGTGTCGAAAAAGATACCGGGGTTAAGTGGAATATCTGGTGGTTTTTCCACTAAGGATCGCGATATTGAGATTAAAATAATGGCTGGCCATCCGCCAATGACATAATTTTAATTGCAAATAATGTCGGTTTTAGCGACCGTCAATTGCATTTAAATCTGGTCAAAAATTGCGCTGATTGCAGGTTGTTTCACCTAGCACCCTCGGCTCTCTGGCGTATTCCAATTTACCAAAAATTTCCGGAACATGGCTTTCGTAGCGAGTCGCTTTATCTGGAACACACGCCAAGTTGGTCGCAATTACAGGCTATTTTACAAACATTGTTGGAAAACATACCGATAACTTGATCCGAATCAAAGGGGGTATTCCCCTGAATCCACCGCCCCTTGGCGGTGCATGGTGTAGCTGGTAATTTGTGTATCCACCCGTGTCGTTGCCGGAACTCCAAAGCCAGGATAGGCGTAGCCGTCTGGTGTTAATTACAATTTCCGATTCGGAACAATTGGTTAATGAATTATTAATCCACTTGGGTGCGGAACGCAGTCAAAATCCGATACGGCTAAAAATGAAAACAAAAGTGGGCGTTTTGAGAGTGGGTGTATTCGTTTATTTGTACTGAATGACTGACTTTATTTTAGATTTATTGGTGATCCCAAAAACTATCCCCCCCCAAATAACTTTTGGTCTTGCCGTTTCAACATAAGGTAACAGAACCTTTTTACATGCACTGTGACTATTTGATTCAAGCCTTGAACGGCAGCTATATCAATCACTCCAGACATAGATGGCTGACATAAATAAATGGTCGCGGTAGGAATACCGGTTGCCCGGTACCCCCCGCACAGATCCCAGCGTGCGCTACTAACGCACTGGGCTCCTCCCTCGAGTACGAACGTCAAAGCGGTAACAAGGATGGGGATGTAGTAATCTAATCCTGGGGAAGAAGCGCGAGGTAATGCGCATGAACCGATCCCAAGTCATAAAATCCTTCTGGCTGCGTCTTCTAATACGGCGCAGCCAAAGCCGGCGCACTTCGTTGAAGAATAGCCAGATACTGGAATCATTGCCTGAAACGGCAAAATAGTTCAAATGTCCTTGCAGAACTTTTTGAATCCACTCGCCAGTTTTCGGCAGCGGGTCATGCCAGCGTTTTCGCAGCTCACTTTTGATCGCGTGCAACGTTGCCCGCATGCGCTTCTTGATGGTTTTACGCCCGATCACAAAGGCTCCGTTTTTCTTGGACTGCGTACAGAAGTGCGTGAAGCCCAGAAAGTCGAAAGTCTCCGGCTTTCCCTCGCCCAGCCGCTTCCTGTCGCTTATCGCATGCCGTCCAAAGCGGATCAGCTGTGTTTTGTCCGGGTGTAACGTCAAACCAAACGCTTGCAGGCGTGCTTGCATATCCTGCAAGAAACATTTTGCCTCCTGCTCGTATTCAAAACCGAGCACCGTATCATCCGCATAACGGATAATCATCATGTCGCCTTGGGCCTTTTGTCGCCGCCATTGATGACTCCATAGATCGAACACATAGTGCAGGTAGATATTGGCCAAAATTGGCGAAACCACTGCTCCTTGCGGAGCCCCCTGAACACTCGCCTCTCTATGAAAGCCATTCATGACGCCAATTTTTAGCCATTTGGCGATGAGACGTAGCAAACGTTTATCCCCGATTCGGTGTTGAAGAAATCGCATCAGCCAGTCATGGTTCATGGCATCAAAGAACTTCCGGATATCCGCATCCAACACCCAGTTCACCTGCTTTCTATAAATCCCGGCACTCAGAGCATCCAACGCATCGTGTTGGCCGCGCCCCGGTCGAAATCCATACGAAAATCCCATAAAACTCTCTTCATAGATGGCTTCCAACACATAAACCACGGCCTGTTGGACAATTTTGTCTTCCAGACACAAGATACTCAGCGGCCGTTCCGTACCGTCCGCTTTCGGGATCATCGTCCGTCTAGCAGGTTGGGCACGATAGCTGCCTTGGTGTATCTGCTCATGTAATGTAGTTAGTTTCTCAAGGAGATTGTCGCCATAGGTACACCATGTCACGCCATCGAGTCCGGGCGCCGAGTTTCGCTTTAACGCAAAATAACTCTGCTCCAGAAGCTCAATGGTAATGTGATGCAATAACGCGGTGAACTGTACATCCTTCTTTTGTCGCGCCGCTTGGCGCACACCAGCCAATCCAACCGACGCAGTGCCCCGGCTCTGAGTCCGGACTGCGGTTGTTTGACCGGTGTTCCTCTTGGGCAAAGCCCTTCCCTCCACAGCCTCCGCCAAGGACAAGTCCTCTTTGTTCGGTTGCTTCATCGGTACTACGGCTTTGTCCGACTTCTCATCTGCGTACATATTTATCGTTCAGTTTCTACCTTAATAAACCGGCTCGATATGCCTATCGAGCACAGATGAGACCTCCCAGGTTCCGTACAAAGGACTTCTCCACATGCTTGGGGTCTACGACTGCGCGAGGTTTGGATTCATGCTGGCCAAATCGCATGATCCAATATTGCCTTCTCATTAGCGAACGGGATCGGCACCTCGAAGTTCGACCCATTTCGCAGCTCAATACCCAGCCTGTGGTCTCCCCTGTGAACGCTTCACGTTTACCCTCGCGAGTAACCGCGCATCACTCGGGGCCGAGACGGTGGGCTAGACCTTATCTCGTAGAGGACTTTCACCTCCTATCCTTTGCCAGCTTGTCCTGGCGCACTCAGCTTGGGGTCGAACGAGTAAGTCCCCCTAAAAGCCAGAGCAATGCTTAGCTGCTGGTTCTGGGGAAACGTGGGGTTTATATTATTTTACGCAGTCGTATCGACACCGCCTTCATGGTTACCACTTGGCGAGTCCATACCTCAACTTCGCTGTTACATACGATTATCTTGGGCACCGAGAAATAGGCTCGTCGCTAATACTTTTTTCACAACAAGCCATGCTCAGCGAATGAATACACGGTTTCGCCGACGATGAAGTGATCAAGTATGCGAACGTCAATCAAGGCCAAGGCCTCTTTGAGTTTTTCGGTAATCACGCGATCCGCCTGACTGGGGTCACTAATGCCGGACGGGTGATTATGGGCAATGATTAGCGCCGCCGCATTATAGTGCAGCGAGGTTTTGACCACTTCGCGCGGATAAACGCTAGCGCCATCAATCGTCCCCCGGAATAATTCATCGCAAGCGATGACCCGGTGTTGATTGTCCAAGAACAGACACACAAATACTTCGTGCTCATACGGCGCCAATTTCAATTTGATACAGTCCCTCGCTTTGTCCGGACTGGTCAAGGCTTCGCCTCGACTGAAGTTGCGGTTGTAGATCTGAATGGCCTCTAAGATGACATCCTGTTCATCGGCCATACGGTAACGATTATTGGTTCCTCGAATGAATAACATGGGTTTTCTCCCGTAATCTTAAAATTTGGAGAAAGCCGTCCCCTTCCGGGGTGAACTTTCTCCGGAAGGGTTGTAAAAATGTGCAAAGCCTCGTCAGCGATGTCTACCGACGTTGACCGTCGGCAGAACACATTTCGCTAAGAGGCTTAAGCTGACGCCATGACTGCGTCAGGTGTTTTGGGTTAATGCTTGTTACGTGGTCGTTGGCCAGAAAACCAGCCAAAAGCCACGGGCTAAGACAGCCGCGGCCTTCGGCCCAATTGGGTTTCGACTACATTTCCGCAACGGTGACGACATTGCCATCATTGCCAAGCACAATTTGAAAGGACCTGGAAAACAGCGCCGGACAACTGCCAAATTTCGGCAGCAGTCGTTGCAGTGCATCCGCTGGTTTGTCGGCGGTGTTAGCCACCACGAAATTATGAAAATCCCATTCATCGGCTTCCTTGGCGGATTCCATGAACGTATCCCATTCGTCGTAGTAGGACGATGCTTGGCAAACCACCAACCCGGACGTCTCCCGACTGGGTACGATGAAGCAGTCCTGATCCTCGTCATAGACGGCATCGTGATCGATGTCGACAGACTCGCCATTGAGGGTTAACCGGTACTTTTCACAAAATATCGCCTGACCATTCACCCGTTGCCCTTCAAAAAAAGCGCGGTGCGTTTCGTTGACGATGTCCAAGGTGATGGCCGGCGCGTTCAAATCGACCAGGTAATTAAATAGCCAATGCTTGGCATCCAACCCCGGCCGAAATACCCGATAATCGCGGTGCCAAGCAAACATCCAGCGTAGCGCACCGACCTCATCGAGATCATCTAGGTCGGCAACTTTAACAAGGCCGTTTTCCATATCGCTTCGACTGACCGGTTGCGAAACCGCTGCCAAATTGACACTGCTGCAACCTGCCTTGATCGGATAATCCTGAATGATCGCCAATACCTGTTTGGGCAATAACGGCACGTCATTCAGTAAATTCAGGCAGCGGTAGGTTTTCAGGGTGTCGTAGCCCTGCACAAACTCCTCAGCAGACAATTCGCGTTTGATCGCTTTCAGTCGTTGCCTGGCCTCCCGTTGCAGAACGTGCTTAACCTCAGCAATGACCTGCGCTTCATCGATCAATTTATCCCGATCCGGCAACCGCGCGAAAAACCGGCTTGAATCCAAGTGGATGACATGGCCGGGGTCTCGTTCGTGGTGACTGTGGTAGACCGGTAAACCTTGCAGATACAGATGAAAATGCTCCGATTGCCGCAACCAGTCTTCGCCCTGGGACAAGCCATACAAATACATCTCACCCAGCTCGGTCTCGATGAACGGTAACGTTGAGTTGACCGCTCGCGGCCGATCCAGGCTGACACCGTTAAAGCGCACCTCAATCGGAAATCCCCGCGCCAAGCGACACAACTGGGATTCAATCCGATCCGCTTCCGGTTTGAACTGGGTCAACGTCAAACGCGTGATGCCTTGCCAGTCCGCGGGTTCGATCGCAATCGGTTGGAAGGCCAAAAGCGCGGCCGTATCCACCGAAAATCGACCACCCTTGCTGTTGACGCTGATGGCTTCGCACGAAAACAGCGCTGATAAAAAGCCAATCCCAAAAGCATGTTCGCGTTCGATCAACTCTATATCCCAGCCGGACTCTGCTACGGTCAGTAACGTTGTCAAACAGGCAATGCCGCAGCCATCGTCACACACCGTCAAAGTTCGAGAGTCTTCCGAATACTCGAAGCTGACGAAGGTGGCACCGGCGCATTTTGCATCAGTTCGCCCAGTACCGTGGTGGACTGGGTAAAGCTGAAACGCAGGTTGTTGATCAATTTTTCGGGGTTTACCGATAGTTGTGTGGTGTTCATGTGAGTTCCTCGAATAAAAAAGCCCCGAGGAAACGACACAGTTCGACCCCGACGGGGAGAACGGATCATCTCCCCGAGGCGGGTAGTACTGGCTTGACCAGTGGTTAAGTTAAAGACCTGTATAACACCGGATTACGATGCCAAAGCCAGGTCGGTAGAAGATGGTAATGAGCCCGTCCATTCCAGCAAGCTGGATTGTTCGTTTTCCAATACCGCATCGGGATCGATGCCTCGGCTGGCAAGTACCGTGCTCATCGCCTGGGTTAACAGACGATGACCTTTTTCCCGTTCCGACTCGCCGCCGTGCTTGATCGCCCAAAAGGGATCGAAATGGACATGCCGGCTACTGCGTGGACATTGCTTGTTCACTTCGGTGTGAAACGCCCGATCTAAGGTCTCTGCCTGTTCGAACTGCTGCCAGAAACCTTGTCCGGCTTGAGTATCTACAGGCGGTAACCAGCGGCGCTGACGGCCAACCCAACGGTTCATGCGATCGATCAGGGTTTTACTTTTCGGAAAAAAGTGAATGGTGCCGACGCCCGGATAATAGCGAACGTCAAAATAACTGCCACCGATCCGCTTACCGACCCGAAGCGCGTGAAAATGCTGCCGAAACACCGACACCAAACTCACCTCCGCTTCGGTCTTGCCATCGAGCAAGGCAAACACCTTGTCGAAATCCGCTAACAGCCGTTCCGACTCCCAATTCAGACCGTTTTGGTAAGAACTCGAGCCGTGACCCGGCAGAATGAAGCGCGTGGTTTTGATCCGCATACCCAGCGTGCGATGTTTGTCATTGCTTTTCCAGCCCATGTAAAACACCGCGTTATCGCTGTAATAGCGAGTGATCAGATCGAACACATCGCACACCATGCTCAGTTGAATTTCACCTTGCTGATCGATGATGCCTTGCAGAAAGCCATAGATATTCGGCACGGTAAATTCCAAGGACTTCACCGCTTCAAAATCCGACTCCAATCGTTTCTGCGCCGCCGATGACAAGCGTGAAGTCACCTGCGTCGAACGTAAAATGCTGGTCCAGGCCCGATTCTTCAGATCGTGATAGCGTTTAAACAGCGTCCGCTTCACCGCATCCGATGACGAGTCGTCTTCACTGCTGATACCGCCACCGCTCAGTTCGCCGAGCGTTTTGCCCAGCATGGTCCGATAACGGCTGGCACGGGCTTCACTGACCACGGCCTGTCGCGCTGCTTCGACCGCGGCATTGAACATCAACACCGCGTTATCGATGAAGGCATTCGGCAAGGCCAACTCATGGGGCAGTTGAAATTCGCCCGCTAAATCATCGGCCTCCCGCCTATCCTGGCGCAAATCGTCCAGAATACTGCCGAGGATGTCCTGTTCGAAGGTCGAAGTTTTTTTCAACCAGACCAGGGCCACGTCGACCGGCGTTTTGCGTTCGGCATCCTCGCCGGCGAACATTTCTTGCAGAAACTCGACCTCGCCGTGCTGCTCGATCAACCGTAATAACAGCTGGCGTTCTTTCGAAAACGGATTGCGCACGGTTTCGGCATTGAGAATGGCGACGATTTCACCGTCAAATAAAATCTCCCAAGCCTTCAACACGTGTTTGGCGCCTTCGGCAAACGGCGGATTCATGATGATGTGAGAATAGACACTGCCGCTTTGAAACTGCAGAAAATCCATCCCCACCACAGCATAGCCTTCATCGCGCAGAACCGCGTGTTTGCGGATATCGATTTCAATGCAATCGATCGGCAAACGTTTACCGTACTGGTATGGCCCTGGACACAGCAAATGTCCTTCGCCTGCTGAAGGCTCCAATACCCGCGCGAATTGCTGGTTCTTGAACATCGCCCAAGCTTTACGGCTCAGTGCTTCTGGCGTTGGATAATACTGATGATTGTCTATCATGGTGATCTCCGATGAGACCCCTGACGACCGATTTATCCCTGGCGGGATAGAATCATCCCGCAGGGGTATAGTGAAAAACTCGGCTTAACCGAGTGTCAACAATGAAAACGGCGCGTCAGATCAACGCGAACCGCTTACCTTGAATGAAGTCCTGGTACTGCCGGGCTTCGGTTTTTACTTTGAACCGGGCATGCACGATGCCGTCGATCCAGATTTCCCAAGGCAAGCGGTTAAGCTCACCTTTCACCAATTCCACGTCACCAACCCGAAAGTCATCGTGTTGGTAAAGCACCTGGCGTGGGCTATCAACGCGGACGATGCAATGATCCAGTAATGCCGGACCACCAATATCGCCAGGTTCCATCAGTAATGGTACTTTGATCGTGCCGGTGGAACGACCAATCCAACCGATGACATCGTGTTCATCGAGCCAGGACTGGCCGGTTTGGGTATCGCCGTAATACAACCGGATTTTGCGCCGGCTATGGCGAAGCTGTTCCAACAGTTCGACCACCGGTTCCGGTGTGTCGGCGTGATAACAGGTGCCGGATGGCAAACGCTGATATTGGATGCAATGACCCGTACTGAAGGTGTGTTCAAAGATTTGTTTCATGATGTTGTCCTCAATGAATAAACGGAAACATCACGATTCCCCAGCGGGAATAGGACATTCCCGTTTGGGTGGATAAAAATGAGTGCCAAGTCGTTGACCGGGCTATCTCAGGCTTTTAAGAATTACGCGTCTGAACAACGCGCACTATTTAGGATTGGATTTCCAGAACTGTTTTTCCCAAGGCTTGTAATGCCAGAGGAATTAACTGATCCAAATTTTCCCAATCGATACTGCCGCCGTTGGCTTCGCCTTGTTGATAGGCTTCAACCAATCCCCGGCAAACCCGCATGGCCGCTTGCTCTTTCTTCAGTTGCCGTACCGAATGATCGGGTTCCGGCAACTGTTCAACGGCAACGCATTCCCAGACCAGGCTTTCATCGCCTGATTCAAGGTATTCATCGGACAATAACGGCATGGCGGCGGTGTCATCCCAAATCGTGGCATCGTTGAATGCCTGTTCGGCAATCTGTTGTGACGCTTCGGGACTAACCGCTGTGATGCCTACCGACACCCGGTGTACATAGTCGATTTCGTAGGAGACTACGAAGAGCCGATTCACACCCTCCGCCGTGACATTGGCTAAGGCTGGTTCTTCGACTGGCGATTCGGTTTCCACCGATTCACCCTCGATCAATGCGCTTTCATAAGGCTCGATTTCCTTGTTGCAGTCCGGGCAGCGATCGTTACAGCCGCAATCCCATACATCCTCCCATTCGATTTGGCAGTAAGGACAACGGTAATGATTCAAATACCGAATGGCTTCAACTTCAGTATGTGAATGGCTAACGCCAATTTCTAATGTCGATGACATGGTTATTTCCTCCCAAAAAAAGCAGAAACCACCATCCCGCAGGATGAGGTTCCCGCAGGTAAAAAACGCTGATCAAAGCCGAAAATCGGCTCGTGCAGCGGGGTTGAATTCGCGCAAAAATCGGTATATGGTGGCTAAAACTCATTAAAAAGCAGAGAAATAGCCATGATTGACGATATTTTGCGCATTTTTGAATTCCTCAGTCCTAAGCAGACCAAGGAGCAGTATCCAAGTCGAAAACCGATGGCGATTCCGTTGGATTCCATCGATCAAGCCACTCCAAGTTGCAAAAAATTATTTGCTGATTTGGATGCCGCCGAAGCGGAAGTCTTGAACGATATTGATGATCCAGAAATCGCCTGGACTCTGTTAAGTCGTATTCGCCAACTCAGGCGAGAGAGCCAACACGATCTTTCGGCTTTGTTGTCATCAGACTTATTGCCGACTCAATTTGATCAACCAATCAACAGAAACCCCGTCCGTATCGTCAAAACACAAACAGGTGCTCAGTGGTCGGTTTTCAATGGCGGGCAAGCTCATTAGCCTGAATCACCAGGCCATTGCCAGACTTGAGAGCAGTCCGTAATTGACGCACAGGATGGGATGATTTGGATAAATTATCATCCATCACCGAAGTAGCTTTTTTCGAGCGTTTTGTCGGTTTACCGGCTTTCGGCTCATCTAAAGCTGCCATTGGTCTGACTTTTTCCAATTCCAGTTGCAACTTGGCGATTTGAATATCGGCTTTGATCAGTTCCATGGTTTTGGTTTTTACCTGCAACTCCACGTCCAATCGATCAACTTGCCGATTGGAGCCTGCGTTGCGACTATGGATTTCCTGACGTACCGAATCCGACATTGCCAACCAATCCACCTCATGACGGATGGTGGGCATGATCACCGGTAGCCGGTGTCGTGCCAAACGCTGCGCACGATACCGGTGAAACGTTTGAGCTGTGTGTTTGAATGCGCTCAGCAGTTGCAATGCCGTTGCCCAAATCACTCGCAAGGCAAGGATAAACATCGCCAAAATAATGATGCCGAAGATAAAATTCATTGAAGTTCTCCTTTATAAAATTTAAGAAAGCACTTCGAATGAACAACTCCCAGCCGGGCGATGGTCGCCCGAAGCGGGATGAATTACAGACAATTTGCCAGGGCAAACTGCGGTTTACATCGGGCTTGACGCACCCGACACGATCACGGATTAACGTGCTCGCCGCCTAAAGACGGAACGCCGACCGAAGTCGGATTCAGCATTCTTCGAAAGGAACGCATGAAAGGTCTGTTTGTCGAATGGGCTCCAGTAAGTGAGTGCATTCGACAAACTGCGTGTTGCAATCAGCTACCCATAGCCACAATCGCTAGGTTAATACCTAAGGAAACGCTGATTAAATCTTCAGTGGTCAGATGAGATAATAGGCCCATCTGATTTCAGCCAGGACTATCCGATGAACACACCAACCCAAACCAGTTTTGCCGAGCTTGAATACGCCAGCAAAAAACGCCAAACCCGCCGGGAAAAATTTCTGGCGGAAATGGAGCAAGTGGTGCCTTGGGTCTTATTATTGGTCAAGCTTGAACCGCATTATCCGCAAAGTGGTCGCCGGGGCCGACAACCTATGTCGTTGAATCGCATGTTGCGTATCCACTGCATGCAGCAATGGTTCAGCTACTCGGACCGTCAAATGGAAGACGCGCTGTATGAAATCGACAGCATTCGCCGGTTTGCCGGCTTCGGCAGTGTCACCGAAGCGCTGCCAGACGAAACCACTATTCTCAACTTCCGTCACTGGCTGGAAAAGCACGAGCTGACCGAGGTGCTACTGTCGACAGTCAATGAGCATCTGAAGAAACAGGGCTTATTGGTCTCCAAAGGCACGATGGTGGATGCCACGATTGTTCACGCCCCCAGCTCGACCAAGAATCAGGATCAAGCGCGCGATCCCGACATGCATCAAACCAAGAAAGGCAACCAGTGGTACTTTGGCATGAAAATTCATATTGGGGCCGATGTGAACAGCGGCGCCGTGCATAGCGTGACGGTCACGGCGGCCAATACCGCCGACATCGTGGAGTTGCCCAAGCTACTGCGCGACGACGATCAAGTGATCTTTGCCGACGCCGGCTATACTAGCGACGACTACAAAAAAGGCTCACGGCATCTGGGGCTGAGTTGGTGCGTCAACGACAAGCGCAGGCCCGGCAAAAACCTGTCAAGCAACCAGCGTAAGCGCAATCGAAAATACTCGTCGGTCAGAGCCCGCGTCGAGCATATCTTTCGGATCATCAAATGCCAATTCGGCTTTCGCAAGACCCGCTACCGGGGCTTGGAGAAAAACACCGCCCAGGTGAATTGGCTGGTGGGATTGGCGAATTTGTATTTGCTGCGCCGCCGATTGATGGCGGCCTAGGCCAAAATCCGTCTACCGTGTGCCCGAACACGGTAGAGGGCAAAAAAATTGGGAGGATTCGGGCGATTTATCAAACCAAATAGGTGCGTTTTCCAAAAAACTGCGTTTCTGCAGGCGGGGATGGCCGGGAATATGGTTTGTTCAGCGCTTCCCTAAGGATTGGGCTACGGATAATTGACTGGCTAAGAATTACGCCGCCAACAACACCGCTTTCGAGAGTTCGAACAATTGTGCTCTCAGCTCTGAAAGATCGTTAATGGTGATGGCCATCGGGAATAAATGACTCACATCCAATCCCAAACCGACACCGACCGTTTCAATACCACTATCACGGCAACGCTGCAACAGTTCCAGCGTGCTCAGTGACTCGTTGGGTTGGCCATCGGTCATGACCATCAGCACTTTACGCGGTTCCCGGCAACGCAGTAGTGACGCCGCACCAAACCAAATCGCTTCCGTCATCGGCGTACTGCCAGTAGCTGCCAGCGAAAAAGCACCAGTTCGGCCATTCACGCGTTGACCATGCTCCAGCAAGCGGAACACCGAATCATCCTGATACCCAGGAAACGCGGTCACGCCAGGATTAACCCCCGGAATCCCTTCAAAGGCCAATGCCAGCGCCAAAGTTGCTTCCAGCGCAATCGGCATTCGCGAACCAATGGTCTGACCTTGGCTGTCGGCTACCTGATACCCCATGCTTTCGGATTTATCCAGTAGCAGATGAATCGCCGTATTCGGTGCAGCTTTGGCCTGTTGGCGTTGAAACAGCTTGGTTTCACCGAGCGGCAGGCGATGCAAACGCTTGCCATCCATCCTCCGCCCACGACAAGTGTGTTGCGAGCGGCTAAGGGTTTGCGACTGCACCAAGCCTTGCAAAGCGGCACGGATTTTTCCCGATTCGCTTTGCACCTTACGCAGCAAAAACGCACCGGCTCGATCGTCCATGGGCGGCTCGTTGCCACTGGGCATCAGCAATTCCGACACGTTTTCCGCCGCCAACGACAAGGCCGATTTCAGGGATTCGAACAGGTCCTGGTCGATGTCACTGTCACCTGCGGACAACAAGGTTTGCAAGATGCCCATCGGGTCGGAAGTTTCCGTGTTTTCTTCATCCTCACCTTCTGGGTTGGATGAAGCACTGTCGGATGGCGTTGTCGGCTCATCGCCAGGATTTTCCGGATTGGAATCATCGTTATCATCGGATTCTGAAGACGGATCGTCGTCAGCCTCGGTTGGTAATCGTTCATCGGGTTCCATGTCATCCTGGGAATCTGAGCCATTCGAATGGCCCGATTTTTCTGAGTCTGCGTCCTGATCCGTATCATCCGGTTCAGGCGACGTGTCCTCATCTACCGATTGCTGGGCTTGATTGCGCTGCCGTTGTTGCTCGAACTCCTGTTCAATCATGGTTAGGATACGATCAGTCAAGTGCAGGCAATCGGATTCCGATTGCAAACCCAGTGGCACTTCGGACAACAAGCCTTTCAGCCGCGTGACGGCACCTTTCGGAAACTTCGCTTTTAGTGCCAGTTCGGTTTGCTCAACCAAAGGTTGCAGGGCCGATTGACCTAATACCTTTGCCCGCAAATATTTCAAGACAAAGCTGTACAGAATATTAGCCGGATGATCATTAATACTACTGGCCACAAAGTCGCCTTTGGCAATCATCTTTTCAATTACGGTGTGGATGGTTAGTCGCGTTCCCGGAAAGTCCTTGGCCAGTTCGTGCTCGATGCGGACATCTTCGATGGCACCGCATAAGCGCCTGCGTAATACCGAATGCCCAAAGCGCAGCGTAAAATCCGAATAACGAATATGCGCCGCCTCGTGGGCCAACAGTCCCCAGGCGTAATCCTGATAATCCGCATCGTCGCCCTCATAGGCCGGCAGCCAAATGGTTTGGCCATCGGTTTCGGCTTTATCACCGCCGACACTGACTTTGACGCCAAATCGATTGCCAATGGCCGCCGCGACGATGGGAAATGCGTTGTGTAATGTTCTATTTTTCATGGTGTGCTCCAAAAGTTGGGGCAAACCACGACCCCAGCGGGACATGAATTTGCCCCAGTGGGTGAAGTGTTAAATGGCGTCAGATCAGAACCAGTAGTCCTGGTCAGAATCGTCTGCCTCATCGGCTCCTGCAGTCACCGTTTCAGGTGCTGCTGAATGCTCAGATGGGTTGAGTTCATCTCCATCGTTACCGATTACCAACTTGGTCTGACTTTTATCCAGCAAGACCTCAAGCGCCCAGTTATCCGCTGCCGATTTCCCTTCGAGGTCATCGTCAAAGATGCCGTCAAACAGATCGGTAAAATCGGGACTGTCTGCAACGCTTTCAGCGATGAGTGACATTGGTTCGGTTGCGACTGTTGTTGCTGTTGGTACCGTTGATGGCTCTAACTTCGAGTGTTCTAAGGTTTCATCAACGTCCATCTCTTCAACAACGGGTGTTTGATTAACCAACAATCCTTCACCGTGCCGCCGGGTTTTATCCGGATCAGATAACAGCATCGCCGTAGCCAGAATCTCCTGCAAAAGGCTGCCTTCAATGGCGCCTTTGTTGGGAATTCTCGCCAGCAGATCGTCAATGGTGCTGACGACCGGGGCCACCCGATGATCCAGAAAACCTAGCCCATCAAGTTTGTCCCGCATACGGCGAATCGGCCGTAACGCGTTTCTCGTTACTTGCTCCTTGCCCAGCAACGACTGCTCGATCAGTTGATTGGCTTCCACGGAAATTTCGTAGAACATCTGCTCACTGAGTGAACCGATTTTGCTTTCCAGTCGCGCGACATCCGTCGGCGGCAAACTATCGGGCAAACCAACACTGACCACCAGAAAATCAAACGACAACCGCGTCGAGACAAACTCCACCGAATCCACCGCTTGCTCGATGATGCCGGCGAACTCCGGATGGCGAACCACCCAGTCGGTCACCGCTGCATCATAGCCGGCAATAAAATCGGTTTTAGCCGCTGCAAAATCCAGCGCGATGCGCTCAAGTTCCGCAGTAATACTGGCAGCGGACTCAACCGGCACGGCAAAGCCACCCAGAAAGCGGGTGCCAACGCGTAAACAAATGCGTTCGGCTTCCTTCTTCAGGCGGTTAAACACCGTCAGATTATCGGGATCGAGCAAACGTTTAGACCCTAAGCTGGCTAAATCCTCCGGCGGCAATTTGCTACCATCGGCCAGCACCAGGTCTTCTTTTTTCAGTTTTTTGCGGGCGCCGTAGATATTGGCGTCCACTTTTATCAAGACCACGCGGTCTAAGATCACTTGCGTTTCATGAGACATGGAAACCTCCTAAAATGAGAGGCACACCCATCCCCGCTGGGGCCGATGTGCCCCTGACGGGTTAAATAAAAAATTACAAACCGGTTAAAACCAGCAGTCGTCCCTGTCGGACATGGCCGCAGCTAGATTTAAACGGGGTTTAAGTAGGCCTAAAACTTCGGCGGTGTCGCGAATGCTGTCCAGATCAGTACCGAAAAAAGCCAGCACCTCCTGTTCAACTTTCAGATCGACCGAGAGGTCTCGGGCAGTTTCGGTGGCAATATCAATCGCCACGCCTTTAAAGCCTTTTGCTTTCAGTGCCAGTAAAAACAGCCACGGCAAAACGCCGTGGGCTGATTTGATCTGACCACTGAGTTCAAAGGTTTCGGCATTGAGGGTGGCATCAATGAATTGTTGCCAGCCATTCCATTCCTGTTCAGGCGTAGCATGACCATCCGACACGTTTTGAATAACGCCGATCAGTCGCCTGACCTCGATACCCAATTCCACACGGATAGACTGTTTTGCATGGCAATCAACGGTCCAATACAGTGCTTCGACTGGCGGTGCTGGCACAGACATGGGATTTGCATCAGGTTCAGGCAATTGTGATGGTGTTGCCGAAGTCTTACCCGGAAACACCACATTGCCGTTAACATCAATATCCACCTCGCCGACCAACACATAGCCCTTGGCCTGTTTTTGCCGTTCGATGTCGAGCTGCTTAACGCCATATCGGTTGCTAACGCCCGGCAAACTATCTGCCGTTTTCCCCCAACGTGTCGTTATTGATCCATCCGAATTACTCCTGATTGCCCAGTCCTTGGAACTGCCGTCAGTATTACGATGACGATAGAGATTCCAGGCGGCCATGACTAGACCTGCCAGTCATCACCAAACACATCCTTGGCGATGCGATGAATCGCTTCGCGTTCGGCGGGTTCGGCCCGAAAGGTCAAGGCCCGATCCAGGGAATAGGCCAAGGCATTCGGCGCGCTTTTGAAGGTGGCCACTAACGATGCCCAGCGCACTAAACCGCGCGTGGATAAGGTCACAGATAACATGCCACCGCCATCCGCACCGCCGATGAAAACTTTGCGAATCTGATTGGCGACTTTGATCATGCTTTCGCGTATCGTTTCCGGCATGCTTGGCACCACATCGGCCAACAGTTTCATTTCGTCTTCGGGTTCGGGGTAACCGACTTCCATCAAGCGAAACCTGTCTAAAAACGCTAGGTTCTGACGTAATACACCTTGGTACAAGCCCGACTGATCGCCAGACCCAGCACTATTGCCGGTGGCCACCAAACGAAACTTGGAATGCGGAGCAATCACATCGCCGGTTTGCGGAATTGTTAGAGGTTTCCCTTCAACAATTTCATTCAAGCCAATCAGCTCGGCAGGATCGATGGTATCGATTTCGTTGATCAACAGCACATGCCCTAAGCGAACCGCCAGGGTCAACGGACCATCGATCCACTTCATCGCGCCGCCGTCGACCAGCATGTACTGACCCAGCAGATCATTGAGTTCCAGTCGTCCATGGCCGGTGACCGAATGCACGCCCCAATTGAGACGCGCCGCGACTTGCTCCAACAGCGACGTTTTTCCGGAACCAGTAGGACCGGTCAGGTATAAGCCGTCGCCATTGTGTGCCCCTAAAAACGCCAGCACGTCGCGCAAGTGATCCTTGCGAAACACATAGGGCTTTTGCGCGGGTACATAGACATTTTGTCCTGGGATAAAGCCTTCCACTTTCATGGTGGCCGGTGCAGGTATGCCGAAGGTGTCGGCAATGGAATAGGATTGATACATGGTGAGCTCCTCGAGGACTAGCCTCAAATGACAAGGGGCTTACCGCCCCGAGGGGAGATGAGCCCCATCGGGTGATTAAAACCCTGGCAAACCAGGGCAGATACGAATTAACGCAACTGCATGACGCAGTACATCGCCCATTCGGCGCGGGCCAACAGCTCCCGATCCATCAAACGCACGATGCGCTGAATGTCACTTCTCAAACCAGGGTCCGAGATTTGACGATGCATTTCCAGCAACAAACGTTTTTTGGTCTGAATGTCGTTGCTATGGGCAACGTTCAACCAGCCATGCAAGGTTATCCAAAAATCGTGATTCATAATGACCTCCTTCAATAGATAAAAGGGGTCATCGAGTCCCGCAAAGGTGATGAACCCCAACGGGACAAACAAAAACACCAGGCTTGACGCACCTGGCACACGAGGCAAACGCTCATGCCGCTTAACAACGGAACGCCGGTCGAAACCGGATTCGGGATTCCACGAAGGGAATGCCTGAACGATGCGGGTTTTGGGTTGGGTTTTACGGCAAAGCCCAGCCTAAAACCGACATGCCCGAACTGAACTGATCATGACGTCAATTAATGAACATCCCGTAACCACCAGGGTTACAGGATGTCGTTAAACGAACCATCAAGACTCAAAACCAAAAGTCCACTCCAACCAAGTCTTTCAAGGCTTGAGCATCAAACGGCACTTCGGCGTGTTTACCGTCGTCGTCCCGGCAGGTCACGCGGACCCGTGTGGTGGACGGTTTTCGGTAAACTTCCAGCGCCCCTGCCTGAACATCCGGTTGCAAGGCTTGCAGTGCCGCCTTGTAATCGATAGCACCCTGGCTTTGAAAACGGCTGATCCTCAACCCGGAATGCTCCGCGGCCACGTAATCACCCATTAGCAACACCAACGTGTTTTCAATGGTCGCCTGACTAGCCTCCAAGGTGGCTAGCTCCGCTTTCAAATCCGCGATTTTCAATGCACGATTGCGATAACTAGCCGCCAGTTGTTGCCATTGCCGTTCTGCATCACCTTTGGGTAAATACAAATCACGTTCGGGATCCTTAGGCGGCTCCTTTTTCGATTTGACCGCCGACCAGAAATCCATCGCGCAATCTACCAGCTCGGTGAGAAAAGTCTCATCGCGCTGAATCTCGAACTCGATGTCCTGGCCTTGGTGGTAAAAAAACAAAAAGCCGCGTTGCGCTTCGGACACCAGCAGTTGTTGCTGGACTTGGCACCAATACAGTTGATAGGCCTCGGACGCTTCCCGATTCAACATCACATCCAAAAACGTGGTTTCGTGCGGACATTTGATTTCCACGGGCTCATTCGCGTCGGACAAGCCGTCGAACGAAGCCCGCATCAAGGGGTACTGTTCCGACTCGCCGCACAGCGGCAACAACATCAGCTCATGTTTATCCTCGAAGCGTTGCAAAGCCTCAGGCTCTTGCTGGATACCGGCGCGGATCAACGGGTTGTTGTCCAGGCTGGCTTCCAGCACCAGGCCGATCTTTTCCGCCCAGAGCCGCCAAAGGGTTTTGTACGGCGAGCGGTTCATGACGATGGCTGCTTCACTGGCACTGACGCCTTGTGAACGCCATTGCCGCCATGCAGCGGACCGTTGCGAAACGTCGACGACGTTCATTGCCAGGCATCCGGCAACTGAATGTGGCAGCCTAACCGCAACGAAGGCACGCCGCGTTGGGTTAAGTGCTGTTCACAGCGCTTGGCCCAATGGAAATCGGCAAATAGCAGCAACACGGTATCAGCGGTTGGCAACACCAAACCGCCAAAGCTTTCCACCAAATTGTGTAATTCCGCTTTGGAGGGTTTGTCGACCTCTGCCATGGCTATACCCGGTTTAAAGCTGCGTTCTAAAAAGCCGCGTCCATGTCGGCGAATCACCGTGGGTGAGTCGTAACGCCGCCAATCTGTATGACAAGGAAGCCGATTTAATGATTGATCGATTGCATTCATGATCTCTCCTTAACTAAAACTCAGAGCATCATGAATCCCCACACGGGCGAGTCATGACGCCCTGAAGGGGGGGTAATTGAATGTGATTGAAATGACTAACGGTTGGTACTCAAAGCCTGACGCGCCTGTGTCATAGCCATGTCTTTCGGTGTCAATGGCGGCATGGCCGTCGCTTCAGATTGTCCCAATACCGGTGTGGTTCTGGGTTCAACCTGAGAGACCTTGTCCAACTCGGCCAAGGCGAACGTCAGATCGATACCTCTGAACTTCTGATGGGCATAGTCGTAAGCGGCTTTCCAGGCACCAGCCGCCGCAGTACGTCTAACCAGTTCAGCGACTGCTTTTTGTACCTTGGGATGGATTTGCGACAGATCGATGACGCGGTTTGCATCAACGTCAGCATCGCCCCCAAAATCGTGATCGTCACTGCCAACCTCGGCTGCATTCAGTACAGTGGCACTGCCATCGATCACACTACCGTCGGCAATATCGTCAAGGGTTTTGCCAGCCATTTCCTCGGCGGCATAACCGCATTCCTCCGGAAAGGCTGCCCTGAGCGACGCTGCTTTACCGCATTTGGATAATTGCCCCTTGGGGCGTTTGATCCACATCGCGGTCGGCACTTGTGAGTTTTTACCACCGGCGGTGCTGTAGGCTTCGAGCCAGTAGACTTCCTCGGTAAAGGCGCAACGTTTGCCGCCGACGATCCGGTACACGGTAACCGCCACCCATTCAGGGAAGGTCACGGTGATACTGGATTCCTGCCATTGCTCGTTGTCGTCCTTGTAGCGGCCGGTGAATGTTTTAGTCACATCCGGTCCCCATGCCGGTCTGTCCATACCAGCCCAAACGCCGGTTCTGGACGCGGTGGTCTGGATTTCCATGATGGACGGCCAGACGGTTTCGACATTGCGGCCTAAAGCAGCACTCCACATCGGTACGATATGCACCGGCTTTTTGAAGATGTCGAGCTTGCGGGCCTTGCAATAATCCAGTGCCATCAGGATGGCTTCCGGGGTTTTAGCAGTCGGGAAAGTCACTTCCGTCAATACCTTCCAGGACTGCTCCGATATGCCGTAGCCTTGCTGGGCTGCCATCGGCATGGGTAGGTCGCGCGACTTAGGGTGATAGTTTCGGTTTTGATTGCTCATGGTGGGTCTCCTTATCTAAATAGGAACGCCATGGCCCCAACGGGGATAGTCGTCCCCTTTGGGTTGAAAAGCCGTCACCGCAAAAACGGGTCGGCAGTACGTTAAAATTTACCCGCGCTTGCGGCAGCTCATGTATCGCCTGGGTTTAGTTGAGCGGCATATCGGCATACTCGTCATCCCAATCAGCGTCTTCTGATGCCGGGTTCGATGATGAACCGTTTGTAGATGCGGGCGCAGTTGGGCGATCGAGCAGTTGCAACTCATGCACAACCACTTCCGTGCGGTAGCGTTTTTCGCCGTTCTTATCCCATTGCTGGGTGCGAAGAGCGCCTTCCACATAGATCTTGCTGCCTTTCTTCAAGAGATCGCCGGCGGTATCGGCCAGTTTTTTAAAAAACACGACCCGATGCCATTCGGTACGTTCCTGTTTGGCGTTTTTTGCATCTTTCCAAACCTCACTGGTTGCCAAACGCACCGCCATGACTTTGCCGCCGTTATTCGGTAAATAGCGAATATCCGGATCGGCGCCGAGACGGCCCAGCAAGATGACTTTGTTTACACCACGATTGGCCATGATGATGTCCTCCTATCGGCCGCGCCCGACAATTGAAAATAAAGCCCACCTGCGCGGCGATGGGTCACATCCTGCATGCACATTCCCGGCTAGGAATAAGCACTCCCAGACAGGATGAAAATCTAAAACACAACAATCACATCAGGCTTGACGCACCTGACACGCCGATGGACAACCACCGTCGCCGCTTAAAAACGGAACGCCGACCAAAGCCGGATTCAGATGGGAAAAATCACATCATGAGAGGTGTTGCTATTGGAGCAGATTTTTTCGAAAGGTCGTTCGTGAAATCGCAATAATTAGCGCGATTTCGCGAACAGGCCAGAAATAAAGACGCCGTATCATCTGCCCCTGATGAAATCATGCAAATAGGTACTGACATGGCAGAAATACAGGTACGAGAAAAAAGTAAGCGACCTCATATCAGTCGGCCGATATTCGAGCGTACGTTTAACATCAACAGCGAACAAGCCATTCGCGTCATCCGTAACAGCTATAACCGGTTGATGGTTTCGTTGTATGCGATCGACGTGATCCTGCGCATCATCGGTCGGGAAGAAACCGTCGATGAAATTGAAGGCATCGTTGGTCAGATGATTGCAGAATGCGCGGAGCAACTGCAGCAGGAAAAACTACGGTTAGAAAAACTCAAAGCCGACAACGGCATCACCGAAACACCGACATATACGCACCCCAGGGAGTTTGTGGCTAAAATCGCCTCGCCGCAGATTTCGCAGTTCGTCGAGTTGATTCGATTGCTGGATCAATTGATGATTGTGATGGACACCTTGTGGCTATGCCAGGTCATCTCCAACAAACATTGCATTGATGCCCGTTATCAGTGGCAGCAGCGTTTGCAGCGCTTGGCGAATAAAATCGTTACGATTGAAAAACATGCACATCAGGCTGCCTATGCCCAAGGCCATGGTGAGGATATAAGGATTGCTAGACAGGCGTCAGGTTTGAACCTGGAGCCTGAAGCCAGTTTGGATAACGATTCGGAGATAGAGGATAGTCATTCGATTCAGCTACCCGGTCAGATCAGTACAAAATGACCGTAGGAAATATGTCAGATAAAGTTTTCCAATCAGGGTGCATGCAGCCAACATTGCTTGAACGATCTTTTTAAGCTTATTCAGAACACAAAGCGCGTTGTAAAACCGTTGTAGCTGTCATGGCCTAGTGCGCGGCACAAAACAGGTAAAGAAATTTTAGTTCAGCAGGCGTGTTTCGTTTATTTCACTTGTTTCGATTATTTCGTTTGTGTATAGTGGATTAAAATCTCTGTGTCCTCGAACATCAAAGTCAGAAAACAATGAATACCAAAGACAGTCCAGATCTTCCTACTGAAGCCGAAGTTTCGTTAGCCAAGGAAAGTAGCCGATTGCTATCCTTGTACTTGAGCACTAAAGAAGAATCTCAATCGATCAAAATTATTGATCAATACGGTGAACATGAAGCCGTCCGAATTCCTACGGCCGCGTTCCGTTTATTGATTGATGTGTTATCTGAGATGGCTCAAGGGAATGCAGTTAGTATGATTCCAGTGCATGCGGAACTTACCACTCAAGAGGCAGCTGACATGCTCAATGTTTCCCGTCCGCATTTGATCAAATTGCTCGACAGTGGCGTGATTCCTTTTCACAAAGTGGGCACTCATCGTCGTGTGCGTTACCTTCATTTGGTTGATTACAAAATGAAGGTCGATTCGGAAAGATTAGCAGCACTGGGGGAGCTGTCTGCCCAGGCTCAAGAACTCAATATGGGTTATTAATTTAATGACGAATTTTTCCGTAATCTATGATGCGTGCGTGCTTTACCCTGCGCCTTTGCGCGATTTGCTGATGCATCTTTCGTTGACTGATTTATACCGAGCTAAATGGACGGAGGAAATACACGCAGAATGGATGAGAAATGTGTTGGCTGCTCGCCAAGATTTAACACGAGAACAGCTTGAACGAACCAGAATGTTAATGGATAAGAGTGCTCGCGACTGTCTGGTGACCGGTTACGAATTCTTGATACCGACTCTGACCTTACCCGACGAAAATGATCGTCATGTACTCGCCGCCGCAATACGCAGTCAATCAAGCGTCATTTTGACCTTCAATCTGAAAGATTTTCCTGCGAAAGAACTGGAAAAACATGATGTCGAGGCGCAACATCCTGACGAATTCATTTCAGATTTGATCGACCTGAATGCTGCCAAAGTATTAGCAGCGATTGCAACCCACCGTAGATCACTGAAAAATCCGCCTAAAACCAGCAAAGACTATTTAGATACTCTGTTACAACAGGGTTTGCCGGAAACAGTTAGTCAGTTAAGGCAATGGGAGATGGCTATTTAAAATGTGTCCTCGGATGGCAGCTGAATTCAATGAATTCAAGCAATTCTAGAACACAGTTTGAAAATGCTTTCGAAAAATTGAGAACTTTAGGATTATTGAATGACCAATTTAAAGAACTAGCCCACCTATCTCAGTTTCATGGAGAGGCTTTAGAACAAGAATCAATTTGGCTTTAAATCTTGTATTTGGACAAATCGTTTATATTTTTAATGTTTAATTTAACCCCATAAGGAATAACATGAACAAATCCGATCTCATCGACGCCATCGCCAGCCACGCCAACCTAACCAAAGCCGACGCGGGTCGTGCATTGGATGCCATCACCCAATCCATCCAAACTACGCTGAAAGCGGGTGATTCTGTGGCGTTGGTGGGCTTCGGAACGTTTGAAGTGAAAGAACGTGCCGAACGCACCGGCCGTAATCCGCAAACCGGTGCAGCTATTACGATTGCCGCAGCCAAATTGCCATCGTTCAAAGCCGGTAAGGGCTTGAAAGACGCCGTCCAGTAGTTACTGGCCGCAGAGTTTATTGCGGCCCCATGCCCCAGCCTTCCAGCTCAGACTGCCGTTTGACCGTCGGTACATCCAGATCGGTCATTCGGCCTTGAGTGCGGGTTAAGGTGTCTTGTCGACCGCTGGAGACAGCACCGTATTTCTGCGGATTGAGTCGACTGCCGGTACCGGTGAGTTGATCGAGATTCAGCATGGATGCGGCATTGGCAGCGGTCGGTAAATGCCCCGTCTGAGCCAGAATTGCCAACCATTCGTCGAGATTGACTTGAGTCCAGTCCACGCGATCCAGGTCAGCGACTCTAATGCCGGTACAACTGGGACTTTCCGGCATGCCGAAATCCATGCCCAACTGCGGTTTGATCTGTTCGTTGAGGATACGCGCTAGCGGCGAGTTATAGCAGCAGTAACTTTCCTTGCGCACCCAACACACACCAGCCACCTTGCTTTCGCAATAGGTGCCGAGGTCCGTGCAGACTTTGAGCTGTTTCTTGGCGGCGAGTTCATACTCTGGTTCCTCGCAGGAATAGACGATCTGGATGATCATGATGATGATCATCACCACGGTATAGGCAGTCATCAAGGTGCCGAGCAGTTCGCCGGCGACCGCGGCACCGCCACCCAACTCGACGCCTCCCGATTCCGCGGCCGGGGTTAGATTGCCCGCCGAGTCGAAGGCTGCCTGGCCGCCGGCACTGAACAGCGCATTACCGGCCGCTTCGCCAAAGGTCTGGCCGATCCATTCGGCCACGGATTTCATCAATTCACCTTTCAATGAATCCAGTAAGCCCTGCGAGGCAATATCGCTGGTACTGAGCATGTCGGTGCCGACCAAGTCATTCACCGTCGAGGCAAAATCCGCCTGAAAACTGTTCCAGGCATCGCCAGCCAATGTGAACGGGGTGCGCATGGTTTCCCAGGCGCCTCTAATCGCCGAGGTACTGTCCATAGCCATGACTGCGCTGTCCATTTGACTGGTGGCTATCAGCAAATCAATGTAACGGCCCAGCCCCATCGCACCCGAGGGTGTTTCGCAGCAATCGACCAAGCTGAGCGCACCGCCGACCATTTTGCAACTGGCGGGTTTACCCTGAAATACCTGGCAGGTAGTCGGATCCTTTTGCTGCAAATCGGCGTTGGCGTAATCGCAATGTAAATCCATCGCCATTTGCTGGGCACTATTGAGTAAGGCGACCACCTTACTGAAATCCTGGCTCTGCGTACGATTCACGCTGATGCAATCTTCGCCCATACAGCGAATTGGCCCGGCACATTGCTGTTGGGTATTGCTTTGAATACCGGGAATGTCCACCATTTGCCCGCAGTCATAAGTATCGACGCTGTCCCAGCAAGTGCCTGAGGCCAGTACACTGGTACATTGGCTTTTGATGAACGAGCAGCCTTGGGTTTCCAACGACGCGCAGGTCTTGTTGGGTATTCCGTTCGCGGGTGGCTCCAAGCAATGGGTACCTGCGGTATCGGTCCAACATTGGCCGTACTGATTCAAATCGCAGTGTCCAGAGGACTGGATATTCATACAGGTATTGCGAATCCCGGTCGAACTGGCCACCGGGGCTTGGGCCAAATCCGTGCCGCAAACCATCACCTGCGAAGTCGGATCGACGTAACAGCCTGAATCATTGGCGGGGTCAATCGTACAACTCAATTGGCTGCCGGCCTGACAAATTCCATCGGTAATGGCATTCGCCAGATTCTGGCAATTGGGTCCGCTCCAACTCCATTCGTCTTGCGTGATCAGTTTCGACAAATCATAGCGTAGCCGAATCCTGGAATAACCTTCACCATTACCACCAACCATGGTTTCCTGTTTGAAGACTTTGTTGCCCGTACTGTTGAAGGCATAGGTGACGTCGCGATTGGGATGGTCGACCCAGCTATTGCTGAGCTCACACGAGCCACTCCAGCCGGTGGAGCCGGTATAGATCAGATTCCCGCCGTAATAGACGCGGGCATGGTCATCGAATTCGACGTCTTCCAGCGTGGCACTGATGATGGCTTCCGGATGCAGGACGTTGTAAGTGACTTCCCAGTTGAATATGCCGCAGCCGGCTGACCAATAGTTATCGCCAACGCGGCCCACGTACAAATCCATGCAGCCCGGCCCGCAACTGGACATGCCGCCGTCACCGGATACAAAACTGAGTAACGGTTCGACGTTGACCTGATGCGTGGCCGTGCAGCTTTGCGGTACCGTCGGTTGCCTAAGGCAGAGTTGATAATCCGGCACCCGCACCGATTGCTGGGTTTCGGTTTGGGTCGTGGTGGTCGTGCAGTCTGAGAATGACTGTGCCCATGGGGTAAAATCGGCAAACACCTGATCGCCGGCTTGCCAGATCGGATCGGCATGTAAGTCCGGGTGCGACTGGTGAGCGTTGTCGATCAAGGTGCGATAGGCTTCGCCGGTGAAGCTGGTTTCGCCGTTCAAGGCGGTCTGTGCATCAAGACCCGCCGCCAGTGTGCCGGGGTTGTTACCATAAAGATTGGCAAAATCGCTGGTCGTTGTTGATGCGCTATTCGTATCCGGAAACAGTGTGCCAATCGATAGGGTGCTTTCCTGCGCCGTCCCCGGATTCAAGATCAGTGAGCTATTGCCGGTATCGAGTGGAAATGTAAAACCGTCGAGGACTTGCTGGCCCAGTTGCTGGCCATCGCGCCCGGCTGCCTGAATCGCATCCGCCCAGGAGACGCCAAACGGCGTCCAGGCCAGCGCGACACACAGCACCGCAGACAGGCTTTGCGTGACGAATGCTTGAGGTTCAAAGAACTTTCTCATCGCCTTATAACCCAACACAGCAGTCCTGCCACCTAAACAGGATGTATAGATGGTCCTCGCCCGGCCCCGGATAAGTGCGGCCCGCACCCCATTTGAAGGTGGTTTCTCCAATGGCATGATTGGACTCGGTTTCGGCGACCGGATAAAACATCGATAGCCGGTATTGCGATTTGGGAATGAAGGGATAGATATAGCCGCCGCATAACGCGTCGTTGCCTGAGGTTTTCCAGGCCAGTCCTCGACGATGCAAGGACGCCGTGGCACGTGTGGTCAACAAACTGGTAATCCTGGGATCGGTACCGTAACTGGTCGGTGAAATGCCGGACAAGGGATACATATGCCCCCAAGCACCGGCACACCAGAACAAGGCATCCAGCGGATTACCGGTAGCCGCCGCCGCGGCATCGGCCACGCAGGCGGAGATGGCCACGGGATTAGCAAACAAAGCGGTCTCGGGACTGGTGAAGAACGCCAGCAAGTCACTGCTCCAGGTGGGATCGAGCTCGGATACATACAGCAAATCGAAATCCCGATAACCGTCACTGTTGCAGCGACCATCCCAGAATAGATCCAGCATAATGGTCAGCGGAAAGGCGAAATAGTGGTAATTGAAAAACGACATCTCACTGGCATCGAAATCTGCCTTGCCGGTGGTGGCGATCAGACGCACGTTCGAGGCACTGAATTTATGGCATCCCAAAGCCGGCGAGCACCAGGGATTGCGGACAATCTCGATCAGCCTCGCCGGATTCCAAAGCCCCATGGTCATGCCAAGTTCCGGAATCCCCATTGGATCGGTACAGAAACAGAACTTCTCATCAGTCGCGATGCTCGGTACGTTGCCACCGCCCAGCGAAGCTCCCGCCGCCCGAATCGGAAACAAACAGCTCCAGCAAATATCGGTGACCAACTTGCCGGACCACAGTTCGGCGTCGGAGCACAACGGATCAATGCTATTGGTGGTGGTTTCGGCATAAAGTGGGGTTGCCAGCGTTATCAAGCCTCCCAAAACCCAAGGGAAAACGAATCGTTTCATGACCGCTCTCCTGTTGATGCGGGTAGTTTTCGTTCACGAACCAGTAGACGGTTACCGGATTGTTCGACGACAGCCGGTACCTGCTGTAACTGAAATCGGCTGCGCACATCCGGTGTCAGTAAATACACCGGTGCCTGCATGGTGTTTTCCAAGTGTTTAAGCTTTTCCCAGCCATCTTGACGCGGCAGAGACGTGGCCAGATACATCACGCGGGCCTTTTTGTCCTGGCAGGACTGATGCTGAATCAGCTCAACTTGCGCCGGTACCGTGGCATCGAACACCATCAGACATAAGCCAAACGGCATTTTGTCCAACGGATTAACGGTTTGTCCGGCACGGATGATCAGCTGACCGCTCGGCGCCGCTAAATCGCGCGGTGCGGTAATGGTCAGATCCACGGACCGATCGTGATCCTCCTGAGCAGTAGGTAAGTCTTCAAATTTTTGCTGTTCCCAGAACCGAGCGATGGCCTGTTGCTGCTTTTGTTTCCAGTCGATGGCTGCCATCCGGCGTTTGAGTTCTTCCAGTAAATCGATTTCGGCAATCTCGCCGATATCGCCCAAGGTTCGTAAATCACCCTGCTTGCCGGCTTTGAGTTGCTCGTCCAGCCAGGACAAACTACTGACGCCTCGAACGTGTAGCCGAGCTTTACGGTCCTGTTCGACAATAATGTCAGGCACCGACGTCACCGACCAGCGCTGAAAACGGGTGGGATCGATGACGATGTTCGGCATTGGTTCAATGCCTTTCAGCAAGCGCTTGAGGTCGGCCATCAATGCCGGAAGCTTTTGGCCAGGTTTGGGGCCGCGAAATACCAGTACCACATCGTCTCGGCCTGCCGCTTCTTCGAAAATGCCTTTCAGCGCTGAGTCACCCAGCGAGAAGGACACAAACAATAGAGTGACTGGTTTGTTCGAAGGCGTTGTCGGCAGACCGCTTGCCACTGTTGTCGATCGTGTCGATAGCGCCTCTGCTCGAATCGCTTGCGAAGCGTTCAAAACTTGTTGCGCCTGGCGTTGCACGTCCAACTGTTCAAATTGACCATTCAACCAGTCAGGACGAGGCTGGCCTTCCAAGGCTTTCAAAATTACCTGAGAGCGTTGCAGCCAAGCTTCTTCTGCCTGAACCGTATGTACGCTGAACCAAAATAGCAAACAGAGCGCCGTTTGATTCCAAGGATTTTGGTGGCGATCAAAACAACGCATAGGCCCGTCCAATCACTTGATGGTCGTAAACATAGCCCCAGTAACGCGAATCGAAGCTTTTGTCGGTTTGCCCGGTCACCCAATACGCGGCTGGTGGGATCGTTTCATGGCGGTTAAAACGTGTAGCCGGCTTCTTGAGTTTATCTGTCAAGGGCAGCCCGTCGATAACTGGTTCACCGTTTATAGTGGTGTGCTGCGGATCGACGTGAATGGTGTCGCCCGTGACGCCGGCGGCGATTTTGACAATGATCTGGCCGTCTTTGAAAAACGGCGCCATGCGCTCGGCGCGAAACGCAATTAAATCGCCACGCCAGATGTCTTTATTGTGGGTGTCGATCAGGTATACCCATTTATCCGGCAAGCAGCGATCAACCTGGTCGTCGCCGCCAATCAGAAATCGTTGACCGAGGTAACGCTCCACGGCCAATACCAGTAACAAAATCGGTATCGCCTTCAGCAGGAAGACACCTAAACGCGGACGAGCTACACGGGGCGACGATGGCGTCTGGAACCGTGGATTATTCATCGGTTTAGCGTCCGACTTGTCGAACATAGACATCCTCCGGTGCGGCCACCACCGCTGTTGAATCGATCACCAGATAGCCTGCGTCACTGAGCTTTTTGGCTTGACCCTGCCAGTCATCGACGATCTTGGCCATCTGCTCCTGACTGGCGTTGGGCGGTATCGATTGAACCAATTTGGCGCGGTCGAGCACGAACACCGGCGTCACCAGATTCAGGCGCGCCATTGGCTGTTGAAGTTGCTGTTGCGCAGCCAGCCAACCGCCCATGCTGCCCAAACAAGCCGCGATTAAAACGGTGCTGAGCCATTGCGATTTAAGATCCATAACCAGTCTCCCTCGGTTTGCTTCTACGGCTGTCGATGAGTTGTTGAATGGCATCGCCTAAACTCAGGCCTTGCCGGCGCAACTGCTTGAGTGCCTGAACATCTTCCGGTTTGGTCGAGAACAGAATGCGTTTGAACGGATCGACGATCAGCCGTCCGATACCGGAACCCATCTCGGTGATGAAGAAGATTTCCGAATAGGCACCTGGCAGCGTGTGGACAGTTTTTAAGAGTTCATAGCCGCCATCCGACAATGGCAAACGTCGATCTTGCTTCATGCCTTCTATGACTTCGGCTTTCTGGCCCAGTAGGTACATATTGGCGGAGTTCTCGACAATGGCCCGGCCGGCGGCATTGCGGTATAAATCGTTCACCGACTGGGTAATCGTCACGGCTGCACCACCGTATTTGCGAAACCGCCGGTAGCCGTGCTCCATGAACTTGGCCACATCGCCTTCGGTGAGCAAATCCCAGGCTTCGTCAATGATGACGATCTTGGGCCGGTTACGTTCGCCCAGATACATTTCCTGCTGGATTTGGTAGATCAGTTGCAGCAACACGACTTGTTGCAGATGCTTGCGACCCTTGAGTTCTTCCAGTTCCAGCACGGTAAAGTCGTTGGCGAATTTGGCATTGTTCTTGCCGTTGAAGTAGCGGCCGTATTCGCCTTTAGTGGTGAATGGAAAAAGCTGCTCGCCGACATCCTTCAAGCGTTGATCGGTTTCGGCACACAGGCATTTTGCAATGTCGTCGACGGACATGGCCTGAGCCTTTTCGGTCCACAGTTGCTTCAATATCCGCTTCAGACCAGCCGTCTGGAAATCGGTCAATTTCTCGGTCGGTGCGGCCATCTGGCTCACCAAGCCGGCCAGCATGTCGGCTTCTTCCTCGAAGTTTTGCACGATTTCAAACGGGTTCATGCAGATGCTCGAACCATGGGTGAATTTAACGAAATCGCCTTCCAGCACCTCGCAGAGGTTTTCGTAAGAGCGGCCGACATCGATCGCCCAGATTTGCGCGCCTTCGGTCAGATAACTAACGATGATCTCGTTGGTCAGAAAGGATTTGCCTTTGCCGGATTCGGCGGCAATGCAGAGGTTGTAGTTACCGGTGGTATCAAACAGCGATACGGCCATGTGTTCGCCGTTACGGGAGACGAAATTCAAGGTCGGCGTGCCGGTGCCGGCCCAATCGCCGAACAGCGGTAATAACGGAATCGCATGGCGCGTGGCCAAGGTGCGATAACGTTTCAGGTCGGCAATCGCTGAACGTTCCGGCCCGAATGGCAAACAGTTCAGGAAAAACGGCATGCAGAAATACTTGTCTTCCAAAAGCTGAAAGCCCAATTCCCGAAAATACACCCGAGCATTGGACACCGCTGCGGCTTCTTCCTGTTCGTCGCAAAACAGCAGTACACCGAAATACGCCCGGATCGGTCGATCACCGTCACGGTAGGCGTCAAACAACACGTCGAAATGGTGTTTGCGTTGTACCAGCACCGGTAGAAAACGGGCTATCGGCGTATTGACCTGATTGGTGATGAATTGCCGAACACCTTCCTGGTGGGTACGGGTCGATTCAGCGTCCGGGTAATGCAGGGTCAAACTGAGCAAGGTGTTTTGACGAATGCCGCGGGTGCCGGACAAAATGTCGCCCAGATAACTCTTGGCGCTGCCGAAGTAAAAATGATCCGGTGTGCGTTTGGCGGATAAGGTCTTAACGCGTTTTTGTCCTAGCCAAATGCCTTTTTCGTCGGTCCGAATCGCATTGTCGAAATCCAGCAATTGATCCCGTATCAATTGGGTAGGATCGCACTCAGGTACCACCCGGTCTTTCCAGCCGGCATCGGGCTGCCAATTGAGTATTGTGTTCAGGATGCGCACATATTGATCGGCCCCCAATATCTCCGGATACAAGCCGATGGTCGCCAGCGATTGCTGGGTGGCCAATTGCAATTCAGTGGCTCGGCGGATGTCACTTTCACTGGGCCGGGGATGCGCCATGGGCAATTTCACGGTCACGAAAATGTGACTGCGCCGCAAGCGAGCCCCCGAGATCGATTCCGGCGGTTTGGTGGTGCCTTGTCGCAGAAACTCGATACTGGCTTGAGTCATGGTTTTATAGGTTGGCTTTTGCTGTTTCAAGCGTCGGGTCTGTATGATTGCCAGCGATTCTTCGATGTCAGGCGAAGTCCAAAGGCTCACCTGCAACAAGGTGTCAGTCGGCCAGTCCTGGTTTAGCAACACGTTGACGCGCGCGGAAACGCTGGTATCGGCACCGGTCAGCGGTCGGCACAGAAAACCAAAGCCAATGCTGCTATCGGCCATCAAGAACAGATGATGGTCATATTCATAAGCCAGTACCGTGAATAACTGATCGGCACGTTGGCGTTGCGCGGTGGTCATGGGGTCTGATCCTCGAAATACAGGTGTTGCATGGCTTCGGTTTGATGCTCGGCACGCAGGCGAATCGTAAAGGGATGTCGACAAACGCGAACCGCACGCTTTTTGCGTTTCAACTGTCGGGCTCTAGCCGGATGACAGGGGTTGATCGGCTGACCATTGGCGGCTTGGACCTTGACGGTCCGCTTATCCTTCGCCAATGTGCAAGGGCGGCGGTTGCCCGCCGCGTTCTCGGTATCAATAGTTGAACCGGTCATCGTTATTCCAGGCCTAAATCGTGGCCGTCACGATGTTGGTGATAATGGTCGGTGCCGCAAACAGGCCGACCCCGCTGGCAATTCCCAGCACGAAGCCCATGATGCTGCCGCGCACGACACCGGCGACTAGGCCGACGATGACGAACACGATGGCGATGATGCGGCCGAGCAAGCCTTCCACCCAGCCGGTCAGCAAGGTCCAGACGTTGTTGAACTCGGTACCGCCAGCACCGGCCATGGCGTCGGATGCCATCAACATAAAAAATAACGATCCCAGGGTCACCAGTACCCCAGTTCGATGCGATGTTTTCATCAAAGATGTCCTCATAAAAGTTAAAAGACGGTTGCCCCTCGAATCTCGGACGCTCAGTCCGGCGTGTGTTAAGCGGTTGCCCGCTCGCTCTCGCAGGGGGTGTGACCTGCGGTGAAATGGAAAGACGTATCAGGGCAGTTTGTGATCCAGTCGGGTTGCAGGACCGTCAACGTCATTCGCGTCGACGTTCGGCCGTTTCTCAGGCGGGCGTTGTTCGACTTGCAAAGGAATCAAAGACGAACTGGCTGTCGGTGCCGCCTTGCCAATCATCCAACGTCGGGGTTCCAGTTCCGTGTAGACGTAGTTGGACACCATCAAATCGCCTTCCGCGTCTTCCCAAGGCGCAATCCAGATCCGCATTACCTGCGAAGGGGTACGAATCGGCGTGGGATCCTCTATTTTGGGCACGGGTTGTTGTAACGGCGACGCGAGTGCCGGTGTCGAGGCTGACTCCAATTCCTGGCTATTTTCCGGAGGGGCTTTCGGCAACGCGGTATTGGTCACCTGGTAGGCCTGCGTGGTCGATAGGCAGCTGGGTTCGTCCGGCATGCCTTTACAGCCGTAGTCGGTGGCGCAGCCGGTGGTGATGGCGATCAGCAGTACACTGAGGCTATAAATAGAAAACTGATGAAAGCGTTTCATGGCTTTTTCTCCGTGGCGTTTGTGTTTTGTGCGTTTGTATCGGGCGTTGTTGCCAGACTGGGCGACGGTTTCGGTTTATCGGCCAACCAATCGGCTAACACCTCGGGTGCGCCACTGTGGGTGCGGCCGTCAGGAGCAATCAGAAATGGCACACCCTTCAAATCGAATAACTTGGCGGTGACCACGGCTTTTTGCAGTGGCTCTTTGTTGCACTGCACCGGTGGTTCGGTCGGCAAGCCCGCGTAATCCTGTTTCAACAGTCGGTCGCGCACGGTGTCTTTGGCTTTTGTCTCGTTGGTTTCCAACCGACACGCCAGTTGCACGACGATGTTTTGCGATTCGGGGCCGAGGATGGGGACCATCACCAGTTTGAAGGTGTATTGGTCTTGCAAGGCTTGCAGGTCTTTCATGACCTTGCCGCAATATGGGCAACGCGGATCGATGAATACCAACACCTGGCCTTTGCCGTGACCAACCGTCACGGCGCCGAGATCGTCAGCCTTGAGTTTCATCCGCGATAGATCGATGCGGTTGGCGATTTTGTCGATATCGGCCAATTCCTTGATCTCCTGTTGGGTCCAGATGTCCATCAATTTGCCGCCGTAAAAGGCAAAGCGGCCGTTACTGGATATAAACACGGTTTGCTCGCCGGATTTGACCATCTTCAGGCCCGAGATCGGCAAGTCTTGCATGCCGTCGATTTTGATCGAGAGCAAGCCGGCGGCAATATCCGAGACCGCAGGCTTATGAGGATTGGCGGCCAGGGCGATGGATGTACCGAGTAGCGTGGCTATCAATAAAGAAATTTGGCGTGGCGTCATAACGACCTTTGGGTTTGGGTTAACGAATCAGCTCGGTGACTTCAGCTTCAATGCCGTGCCTTTTTGCACGATGAAGTTGACCTGGCGAGTCGCATCGACTTCGATGACCGGGTAAATCTCTTCGGCCATGTCCATGTAAAAATGCGACAGGCGTTCCATGGCGTAACCGGCTCCTTTCAGGGCACCGCCTTCCATCGACTGCGAGGAAAACGCGCTTTGAAAAGGTGTAGTACCGGAAAGCGCCCCCAGACCGCCGGTCATCAACATTGGAATCTGGTTGCGACCGAAGGCATCGGAAAAGCCGCGTAAAAAGCCCGCCATCATCGATTGGGCAAGCAGCGCGCCTTGTTTAGACACCACCCGACCACGTACTCCGTTTTTGCCGTCTTCGCCGGTGGCATAGGCATTCATCGGCACTTCGATCACACCGCCATCTTGACGGACACAAGAAAAGGTCTCGCCGCGAAAGTAGGCCCGCTCGGCGCTCAAGTCGCCAAAGCCGGCAGCCAACAAAAAGCACTCACGGACATCGGCGTGGAAACGATTGGGCAAGATGGCTTCCTTCTTGATCCGGAACAGTACCGGCATCGGTTCTTTCTTGGCTTTCTTGCCGGTCGGGGCATCGAGGCCATTCAACAACACGCCGGTCAAAATACTGCCGGCGGGGATGAAGACATCGCTATTGGCATGGCCTTGCTGCGACTGTCCGTGAGCGCTGTTCGACACTGCGTGTTTGTCTTTACCGTTGGACGGCTCAGCACCTTCCTGGATGACCCGAATTTGCATCGCCGCCGGTGCTTGGTTATTGGCCCGTGCTCCTGAGACGCCGGTATTGCTAGCAGTCGGTGCGGGAATAGCGGCTTGCTCGAACACGCGGTTGAGATCGTCTTGCCCGTTGTCGAAGGGCGGATAGCTTGGGCGGCGGTATGACGGTCTTCCCAGTGTCGTTGGCTCCACGGTAGTTTGACTGACGTCGCCAGGGTTGCCAGCCACTGCCGGTGTAGACGCTTTGTTCTTCAACGTCTCAACTTCACCGGTGACCGCTTGAAGCTTGGCTTCATTGGCGTCGCGCTCTGCGCTGGTCCATTGTTTGAAACGGATTTCGTCGGATAGCTGTTCGCGCTTTTGTTGTTCCTCGATAGCCGCCAAACGACGAGCTTGTTCCTCGTTCTTCTGCAGCAGATCGCGCAATTGCGCGGAAATACCATCAATCCCCAGCGAGCGAGGATCGCTATCGGTGAGGATGTGTTGTATGGTCGCTTGTTTGCTCAGCGGTTTGCTGACTTCCGGGGTGACAGTGGCCAGCGCGATGATGACGGCCAACAGCACGGTACCAATGCTGCCGACAGCTAAATTACGTTTGGCGCTCGGACTCAAGCGTGTCCACCAAGTATCGACGCGGGCCATTACTGTTGACCTCCGCTCAGTAACGAAGGCCGCAAACTGGATGACGCCTCAGGCGATTGTCGGACCACGACATACAATTCGGTCGCTTCCTGTGGCTTCAATACCACGTTGGGCCAAACTGAAACGGCGAGCACGTCCTGTTGCGTCGTTGCACAACTGCGTTCGTCAAATTCGAGCATGTCGCCGCTGGTATTCTTGGCAAGTCCCACCAGAATCAGCCGATCCTGGCCTTCCAGAACTTGGCCGGTTTTGATCTGCACGCGGTCTTGCAGGCAGCGAATCTGTTCCTGGAACTTCGGTTCGCGTAGTGAATATCCGGACGGAGTCTTTTGTAAACCCAAATCCCGAAACAGTGCTTTCAGTTGGCTGATGTAAGCTTGTTCCTGTTGGCTTGAGGTTCGACTTGAGCCATCGGCGCGTTGCCATTGGTTCAGCAACTGGTAGCTGCCCTTATCCAGATCGAGGTGGATTTCCCGCGCCGGAATGCGTTTGGGGATCAGGGTTAGCGACAGCGCGATGTCCTGGTTGTCGCCGGGCGTGATGTATAAAGTGACCGGCGTTTCGTCGGCGGCGGCGACATAGACGATTTTTCCTTTGGTACTGGTGGTGGCCTGGCTGGTGGTCGTGACCACCGGATGTTCGAACGGCGTGACCAGACGATTCAAGTGGCCGACGGCAATTGGCATCAGTTCGTTGATGCCGGGTTTAACGGCAATGTGTTGTGGACCGATTGAAGTGGCGGTCGTTGATGCCGACGCCTGTTGCTTGGCCGCTTTCAAGATGCTGGCATCGACTGGGGGTAATTCAATGCCAAAATCTGGCTGCGACGGGACAACTGGCAGTGATGATGAAGAATCTTCGGCCACAGTGGTTGCCGGTGGTAACACAGTCACGGGTAATTCATCCGCAGACAAGGCAGTGCTAACGGTCAGGAATAACAAAATTGGTGGGAATGAGCGATTCATGGTCGAGCCTCGCGGGTTTGGCCTTGCATTGCTTTCAGACGATCCAAGGTTCTGGGGGAATCCGGATACACGTCGATGTATTCCAGCCGGGGGCGATAGTTTTTGATGGCGATGATGAATTCGTAAGTGCGGGGCTTAACGTCTGGTTTGGAACTGGGACCTTGGCTTTTCAGTTCGCCGCTGACAAAGACTTTGTTGGTCTCGGCTTCGTAATCGACGTGACGCGGAGTGAAACTGATCGCGACCCGGTCCATTTTGATGGCCTTGATTTGATCGCTCATGGCATCCAGGACACTGCGGTAAATATCCGGCGCCAATAGCGGCTCGACTGCGGTTTTCAAAAAGTCGGCATTGGCCGGCGTAGTGTTGCCGAGCAATTCGGCCAGGAACAAGCCCCAGGACTCCTTGAACTCACTGGATGCTTGGCTGCGGGTGACTTCGACTTCCTGCGTCAAGGTCGGTGGCACCAGAATGATGCTGCGTTCGGTGCGCCAGGCGGCCAGCGAAGTAATCACGCAAATCACCAGCAAGCCAATAATGATGACGCGGCTAAACCGATTCTCGGTCTCGTGCCCGTCCCAGGTTTGCAGAAAATCCGACCATCTCATGGCAGGAACCGGCGGATGTAGGGATTGGGGATGGTCTGCGCGCGACTGGGCAAAAGACCCAGCCAATACAACGCATGCAAGGTATAGCCATCAGGCCGGTTATCGCGGAAACGCCGGTAAAACTTGACCGCAATGAAACCCAGCGCTAGGCCGGGAATGAACTGATCGACCAACATGCCGGTAAGCATGCTGACCATGAAGGGTACGATCTCGTCTGCACTCCACAGTAGAATATGGATCGGATCGTCGATCGATTGGGGGATGGCAACGGGTTCCATAATGACCTCCGGTTGGGATGGTCATTATTGTGAAGAGAATTTTCGAGAGGTCGTTTTCGAAATCGCGATAATTATTGCGATTTCGCAATTTGGGTAATAAAAGATTGAAATTAATGTTGGCTCTATCCGTCTGCCCCCCTCAAAAAGACCCGGCTAATGCGGAGCTAAAATCACTTGATAACAGCTTTGTTGCATAAATAGTGGCGATAAACTGTGTTTAAATTCAAGCTTTTAAGGGCATGACCGTGTTTATTCTGTTTCATCATGGCGTTGACAATGGTGATGAACTTGCACATGGCGGCGGTTAAAGCCACCTTGGCGGGCTTGCCTTTTTCGACCAAGCATTGGTGGAATGCCTCAATCGCATTTTGGCTATGTGGCTTACATTCCTGGTGGGAATCAGTGGATTTCTTTTCACAATGGGGTCGGCGAACGATTTATGATGTGTCAACACTTTCCCGGACACACGGCTAAGCGGCTTTAAGCTGCAATTCGTAGTCAACGGGCGACAGGTAGCCATTGGCGGAATGAAGTCGCTCGCAGGGCCGATTGATAGTCCGCCAGATCGATGCGTCGACGCTGTCCACTTTTAGCGATACCCAGTCGGCCATCTTCAGTATTTCCCGGACTTCATGTTGCCAGATCAGTGAGGCATTGGAAATCACGGCAATCTTTATGTTCAGCCCGCGTAACAATTCAATGGATTTGCCAAGACCGGCATCGAGGGTAGGTTCTCCGTCGGGGACGAAGGTCAAAGAATCGACCGTTTCGTTCGTTGCTTTCAGTTTGTCCAGGTGTTGGCACACTGCCTGGTAAATACTTTCCGGTTTGTAAAAATGGCCGGGACGCATTTCCGTGGCTTTAGTCGACCCCACCTGACAGTACAAACAAGAATAGGAACAGTGTTTTGGCGGTATATTGTTGATGCCTAGACTGCGACCGAGACGCCTGGATGGTACGGGTCCAAATACCAGCATCGTTAATTCGCCCATGTCCTATGCCGCACTTCAATCAGTCGGTCGGACAGTAGGTTGGCGGAATAGCTCATGGCAGGACGTGCAGGTAACATTCATTTTCTCTAGCGTGGCCGGGAGCTCGGTGAGTTGATGGGATTGAACCTGGTTTTTGAGGGTATTTGCTTCGTCGCGAAGATCGTCGGCCAAGGCGTGGAATTGTTTTTGCTGGTGGGAATCGAGATTCAATTTTGGTTCTACGGCCAACAGGCAATCCAACGAGCTTTCGGCGCCTGTGGCTACCTCCAATACTAGGACGTTTGCCTGCTGCCAGTGTTTGTCCAGTTCCGGTTCGGTTAGATTACGTTCTAGCATCAGGTTGTTCAAGCGATGGATCGAATTCCTAAGGTTAGTGCCAGTGACAACGTGCAGCACCGCCTGATGGTCTGTGCTGTTAAACTTGGGAGAGGGTCGTTGTTCTTGTGATATGCAACCGGCCAAGGCTGATGCCAGCGATAGTGCGATGATGATTGATTTTTTTGCCACCGTTTTCTCCTGGAAATGTTGGATTTTTGTCTGATCAAGCACTGGAATCTCATTTAGGTACAGAAGACCTGATAGTCGAGCTGGACCGGTGATTCAAATAAATGCTTTCATTCGATCACCACAAGGTTCCAGCACTAATGTAGCTGCCGTCATACATACGCGATCTCTTAGCGTCGATAGGCTAGCGGTCTGAGTTTGCCGGTTTTCTGATTCTGGTGATATTCCACATATTTTTTTTAACAGGGCACCCAACTTGACTCGATCTCGGTCAAATTGCGTGCCTTGCAAGCTAAGGTCAGCGTTTATCGAATCGATCCAGGTCCATCACCTTGCCCCAAGCATTGGCAAAGTCTTGTACGAACTTGTCTTTGCCATCGCCCGACGCATAAACTTCCGCCACCGCCCGCAATTCCGAGTTGGAACCGAAGATCAAATCCACAGGCGTCGCGGTCCATTTAACCTGGTTAGTTGCGCGGTCATGCCCCTCGTAGATGCCTTCGCTGGCTGACTTGCTCCATTGGGTGGACATGTCTAGCAGGTTAACGAAGAAGTCGTTAGTCAACGTGCCAGGCCGGCTGGTAAATACGCCATGTTTAGAATGACCGGCGTTGGCATCCAGCGCCCGCATGCCGCCGACCAGCACCGTCATTTCCGGCACGCTAAGGGTCAAGAAGTTGGCGCGCTCGACCAGCATTTCGGTCGGCGACAGCGTATTATCCTTGCCGAAATAATTGCGAAAGCCGTCGGTTTTGGGCTCCAGCACCGCCGCAGAATGCACGTCGGTTTGCTCTTGCGTTGCATCCATCCGCCCCGGTTTGAACGGTACCTGCACCTTGACACCGGCTTTCTTCGCGGCTTCTTCCACCGCCGCCGAACCGCCGAGCACGATCACGTCGGCCAGCGAGACTTTTTTGCCACCTTTCAGGCTGCGGTTAAAGTCAGCTTGGATAGTTTCCAGTCTAGCCAGCACCTTGGCCAGTTCGGCCGGATCGTTGGCTTCCCAATCCTTTTGCGGCGCCAAACGAATCCGCGCCCCATTGGCGCCGCCCCGCATGTCGGTACCGCGAAAGGTAGCTGCTGACGCCCAGGCGGTTCTGACCAGTTCCGGAATGGTCAAATCCGAGGCCAGGATGGTCGATTTCAATTTGGCGGTATCCTTGGCGTCAAGCAACTTGTGGTCGACTTTGGGTATCGGATCCTGCCAAATAAAGTCCTCAGCCGGCACTTCGGCACCGACGTAACGGGCTTTAGGCCCCATGTCGCGGTGAGTCAGCTTGAACCAGGCCTTGGCGAACGCCGCCTCGAATTCCTTGGGATTATCCAGAAAGCGCTTGGAGATTTTTTGATACTCCGGGTCCATTTTCAAGGCAATATCGGTGGTGAACATGATCGGCACATGACGTTTGTTGGGGTCGTGCGCGTCCGGTACGAAGTTTTCACCTTTGCCGTCCTTGGGAATCCATTGGGTTGCGCCGGCCGGACTCTTGGTTTGTTGCCAGTCGAAGGTATACAGCCAGGTCAGATAGTCGTGGGTCCAACGGGTCGGATTGGTCGACCAGGCGCCTTCCAGGCCGCTGCTGACGGTATCCACGCCATGACCGCTGCCGCATTTGTTGGCCCAGCCCAAACCTTGCTCTTCAATGCCGGCGGCGGCCGGTTCCTTGCCGACGCATTCGTCCGGTTTATGCGCGCCGTGCGCCTTGCCGAAGGTATGGCCGCCGGCGATCAAGGCCACGGTTTCCTCGTCATTCATCGCCATCCGGCCGAAGGCTTCGCGAATATGCTTGGCGGCCGCCAACGGGTCGGGATTGCCGCCCGGCCCTTCCGGGTTGACGTAGATCAGCCCCATTTGCACAGCGGCCAGCGGCTTCGCCAGATCGCCTTTGACATCGTGGCGCTCATCGGCGAGAAATTTCTTTTCGCTTCCCCAATTGACGACCTCGGCTTCCCAGTCGTCGGCGCGGCCGCCGGCGAAACCGAGGGTTTTGAAGCCCATGTCTTCCAGCGCCACGTTACCGGCCAGCACCATCAAATCGGCCCACGACAGTTTGGCGCCGTATTTTTGTTTGACCGGCCACAACAGGCGACGGGCCTTGTCGAGACTGACGTTATCCGGCCAGCTGTTGAGCGGTTCGAAGCGTTGCTGACCGCCGGAGGCGCCGCCGCGGCCGTCGAAGATGCGGTAAACGCCGGCACTATGCCAGGCCATGCGGATGAAAAACGGCCCGTAATTGCCGTAGTCCGCCGGCCACCAGGGCTGGGAGGTATGCAAGACGCCCGCGATGTCTTTTTTGACCGCTTTCAGGTCCAGGGTTTTGAATTGTTCGGCATAGTTAAAAGCCTTGCCCAGCGGGTTGGACTCGGACGAATTCTGGCGTAGCGGTTTCAAATCCAGTTGCTCCGGCCACCAGAAGCTGTTGGTGGTGGGTTGCATCTCGGCAATCGCCGGATTGGTATGCAACGCTGCGGTGATGGCTACCGTCAATGCGGAAGCCAGGAAAGTTTGTCTGGTTTTCATGGTGCACCTCTGTTCCTTGTTGTGGTTTAAATTAAAAACATGCCGTTGATTGTTCAGTTTCGATGCCGCTCGGGATTAACTCCAGCACAGCCAAAATTTTGCCACCATCACGATGAATCGAAAACTTTCGCCGCGTAAAGTCGTCAATCGGCACGACCGAACCTGGTCTGATGCACGCTTTACGCCACGGGCCATCAGTGACGGCGGCCGTGCATGGATGATTCGGGCAGGTGTATTGAACCGAATATCGCCGCCAAACTGAAATTGATTTCGTCGATGAGCCGATAGCTGATGTCAATATAACGCGGCCTTTCAGTGATAGTATTCGCAGCCGGTCGGTTCCGGTACGGAACAACCTTTTAAACAAGGAAACCAGTCGATGAACTTGCGCGATTTAAGCTATCTGGTGGCGGTAGCGGATTTGAAAAATTTCAGTCAGGCGGCGGAGCAATGTTCGATCAGTCAGCCAACCTTGAGTACGCAGATCAGAAAGCTTGAGGATTATCTGGGGGTGGAGCTGTTCGTGCGCGAAAAAAACAATGTCGACATTACCGAGGCGTGCCGGGAGATTTTGCCAGTCGCCCGCCGGGTTCTGGACGATGCGCGCGCCATTCGCCAGATCGCCGCCCACGCTGGCGACCGGTACCGCAACCAGCTTTCGCTCGGCGCGTTTCCGTCGCTGGCGAGTTACGTGTTGCCGGAATACGTGTTTCGCATCAAACAGCATTATCCGGAACTCAAGTTGCAGTTGGTCGAGGAAAAAACCCACGCGCTGATCGCCTTGCTGCTCGACAAAAAATTGGATGCGGCCTTGCTGGCTTTACCGGTGGAACACGAAATGCTGGAATGCCGGACGTTGTTTGAAGACCCGTTTACCTTGGCCGTGTGCGCGGATCATCCGTTGGCCGAGCTGGAAGAAGTCGACCTGGGCATGGCCGCCCAGGAGAATCTGCTGTTGCTGGACGAGGGCCATTGTTTGCGGGATCAGGCGTTGAAGTTATGCGACCCTTCCCGCTTCGTCGAACACGATTTCCGGGCGTCGAGTCTGGAAACCCTGCGTTTCATGGTCAAGAACGGCGCCGGCGTCACGCTGATGCCATCGGTGGCCATCCAGCCCGACGACAAGGACATTCGCTATATCAACATACGGCAACGGCCCAGCCGTATGATCGCGCTGGTCTGGCTGCGCACGCATCCCCGCGCCGCGTTATTGGAAACACTGGCCAAACTGCTGGCTTATAAGCCATTACCCTGAGCTTTATTGCGGAAATTCGGATAATTGAATACTACAATGCCTTATTGCGATTGAAGCGGGCGACAAATAACCCTGTGTTGCTCATCACCAGCGTTTGTTGCATCCAGTTTACAAACCGAATGCAGAACGCATTTCTCAACGCTATACCGCCGATTAGTGAAAATTAGTCATCGTCCGTTAACCGGACGCTTATTAAGGTGGCCCTTAAATTCCCTGTATTCCTCGTTATTTAAGGCTCTGTACAGTTGTAGCCGTTCTCAATTAAAGTGAGTCCATCCTCACTTAATCTGGCTCCTAGCGCCCCACAATATTATCAGCTAATGCGATTCCGAAAACCGGAGAGTCGGGTTCTTATGATTTATGTTATTGGGCCACTACAGATATGTAAGGTGGCCAGCATATCATCGAACGGTGTAAGTGCTTGCTTTCAAGTCAATTTGTATTAGTCTTATGCGAGAAACGTCCTTTGGGATGACTTCAGTTCGTGATATATTCCACCAGACCAGGAAGCAGGATGACAGACCCTCATAAGCCGCCAAACGTCCAAGCAGCGACATTGGCACATTATCAGGCCGAGGAACAGCGTTTGCACGGTTTTGTCGAACGCTTGCTTGGCCGCGACGAACACCCGGCCGTTCAAGTACTGAGCCGTCCCAAGCAACTGATTAGCGGCGATTTTTATTGCCTGCAGGCGACGGACGATAAACTCTATGCACTGCTGGCCGACGGCATGGGCCATGGTCTGGCGGCGGTGTTGTCGGCACTGGATTTGCCCCGGACCTTTCGCGAGCTGGCGGCGCGCGAGTTCGGTTTGGTGCGGATTGCCGACGCCTTGAACGCCTTGCTGTACCAACGCGGCCTAAGCGGCTATTTCGTGGCAATGTCGCTGGTGTGTCTGGATGCGCGGCAGCAACGCATCGACGCCATCACTGCGGCAATCCGGCCCTGATGTTGCTGGACGCGGACGGCCGCCTGCTGCATGAATTTCCGTCCAATCATTTAGCGTTCGGTATTGTCGGCGGTGACGATTTTTACCCGGAACTGCAAATTTTCCGTCATGACCGGCCCGCCACGCTGTATCTCTACAGCGACGGCTTGTCGGAGATGTTGGCCCACGGCTCGAATTTCACCGATGCGGAGCTGCTGGCGTTGTTTGCCCACCAGGGTCAGACCGGGAGCCTGGCCCACATCGATCAGGCCATCCAGCGGGTGCCGGTGGAAAAACGCCACGATGATGCCACCGTTCTGGCGGTCAGTTACGCGCCATCGGGCGCCATGCCTTCCGGTACAGCCCCCCCCCCCCCAACCGGGCGCTTCGCGCACACTGATGGCGGCGACAGCGGACTTAAATTGGCTGTCCATCGTCCATATCAACGATGACGCCGAGTCGGCAAGCCGGATAGAACGTTTGCTGCTCGGCCATGTCGGTGCTTTGCATCTGGCCGACGACACCGAGCAAGGTCTGCGCTTGCTGTGTGCGGTCAGGCCGCAATTGCTGCTGATCCGCCTCTGCCGCTGGCGGCGATAGACGCCGATGAACTGTTGCAACACGCACGCCGCTTGCAGCCCGAGTTGCCCATTCTGCTGGTGGCGGCGGCGGATGGAGCGGAAACCTTGCTGGCCGCGGCCAACCAGGAGCAGGTCTGTCGGCTGCCGGAACCGGTTCAGAGCGAAATCTTGCTGGCTACCATCGCGCAATGCCTGCGGCGCTTCGAACATCTCAGCCATCTCAAACTGTCCGCCCGGGTATTCATGAGTTCGCCGCTGGCGATGACCATCACCGACAGTCAGCGCAACTTCATTCTGGTCAACCCCGCCTTCACCCAACTCACCGGTTACAGCCAGGCCGAAGTGCTGGGTTGCAACCCCAGGATACTCAGCTCCGGCCGGCACGATGGCGAATTTTACCGGCGCATGTGGCAAATCCTGCAAGAAAACGATCACTGGTGCGGCGAAATCTGGAACCGCCACAAGGACGGCAAACTGTTTCTGGAGTGGATCAACATCATCGCGTTGCGCGATGCCCAAGGCAACATCAGCCATTACGCCTCGGTATTCGCCGACATTACCCAGCGCACCGCCGCCGAGGAAAAAATAGATCATCTGGCCCGGCACGATTACCTCACCGATTTGCCGAACCGGGCGCTGTTGCGGGATCGCCTGCAACAGGCGCTGCTGCAAGCGCAGCGCGACCACAGCCTGGTGGCGCTGGTGTATGTCGACATCGATCATTTCAAAAACATCAACAACAGTTTTGGCCACGCGGTGGGCGATGTGTTGATCGTCAAAGTCGCCAACGCCTTGCGCGCGGTGATTCGCGAATTCGACACCGTCAGCCGCCTGGGCTGCGACGAGTTTGCCGTGCTGCTGCCCAATATCGGCTCGTTGCCCATGGCCGAGCGGCTGGCGGGCAAGCTGCTTCACGCCGTCACGGCTACCTACCGGATCAACGGCCATGACTTCCGGGTTACGGTCAGCATGGGGATTAGCCTGTTTCCGCGCGACGGCGGCGAAGCCGACACCTTGATCAAACGCGCCGACAGTGCCCTGCACCTGGCGAAAAGGGAAGGCCGCAACCAGTACCGGTTCTTCGAACCCTCGCTGGAAATGCACACCGAACGCTACACGGAGATTCAGCACAGTCTGCACAAAGCCTTGCGGGCCAGCGCGTTTCACATTCACTTTCAGCCCAAGTACGCCCTGGACAGCCGCCGTATCGTCGGCCTGGAAGCCTTGCTGCGCTGGCGCGATGAAACGTTGGGCCAGGTGCCGCCGAGCGAATTCATCCCCATCGCCGAACAAACCGGCTTTATCGTCAAGTTGGGGGGATGGCTGATCGAGACGGTGTGCCGGATCATGGCCGAATGGCGCGCGGCCGGCGCCGATCTGGTGCCGGTCGCCATCAACATTTCGCCGCTGCAATTCCATCAGGGCAATCTGCAGGACGTTCTCGCGCAAGCATTGGCCTGCTACGGCATCGAGCCCGCCTGGCTGCAAATCGAGTTGACCGAAGGCGTGATCATGAACCGGCATGAATCGACCATCTCGCTGTTGCGACGTCTCAAGACGCTGGGTGTCGCCATCTCGATCGACGATTTCGGCACCGGTTACTCGTCGCTGAGCTATCTGAGCGAGCTGCCCATCGATGAACTGAAAATCGACCGTTCATTCATCGTCAAGCTGACCGAGCCGGAGCACCTCGACGACAAGCGATTGACAGCCGTGCCCCTGGCCCTGATCGATCTGGCGGCCAATCTGGGCTTGAAACTGGTCGCCGAGGGCGTGGAGACCGACATTCAGGCCGATTTCCTGCTGGCGAATGGTTGCCCGGTGATTCAAGGCTATTGGTTCAGCCAGCCGCTGGCCGCCGACGCGATTCCGGGGTTGTTGCGGCGGCACGGCGAGGTGACGCTCAACGATAGTTCCTGAGTTTTGGTTTGGTAGGGTAATGCTAAGCCAACCCAAACCAAACCAAACCAAACCAAACTACGTGCTGCGGCTGCCTTGTCCGGCAGTGCAGCCGTAGCAGTGGGCAGGGGTGGGTGATTTACTTCAGGCTGTGACTTGTTCAGAGTTTTCTTAATCATCCCCACAGCTTTGGAAAAAACGGCCGATACCTTTAGGACGGGTCATCCTGAAACTGGCATTCGCTGTCAGTCATTTATTACAAGATGTGTGAAATGACTTACCAATAGTAAGTTATATCCCATGGTCGCTAGTTCCCCTGAGATAAGAGAAGCAATAATACTTATTGTAAATCAGATGGTTGTAATATTTGGATATTGGCTTGTATTTTGCTTTCTATTGGTTTTCATTCTTGTCGCGAAAACCTATGCTTCGTCCCCATCAGTCTTTGTCTATCGTTATTCTTTGCTTGCTGATCGCGCTCAGTATTGACTCCGCGTTAGCAGCAAAACGAGATACCACTCCTAATCCATTTACCCTTGTCGACCAGACAGGCGTGGTGCCCAGTACGCTGACTACGTCCAACAGCATTACCGTCGGCGGCATTAATTATGCGACAGCCATTAGTGTCACGGGTGGCAGCTATTCCAAGAACGGCGCTGCTTTTACCAGTGTTAGCGGCACGGTCAATAATGGCGACACGGTCAGGGTGCAACAGACATCGTCGGCGGCATACGGCACGCTGACCAATACGGTACTGACCATAGGCGGGGTGAAGGATACCTTCAGCGTGACGACCATGGCGCCGGTCAGCGACACCACGCCCGATGCCTTCAGCTTTGCCGATCAGACTGGCGTGGCACTGAGTACCGCGATCACTTCCAATGCCATCACCGTCTCCGGCATTAACGCGCCGGCGCCGATCAGCATCACCGCTGGCAGCTATTCGATCAACGGCGGTGCCTTTACCACCAGCAGTGGTACGATTAGCAATGGCGCCAGCGTGCAAGTAAAAGTCACATCGTCAGCGGCATACAGCACCGCAACCCAGGCTACGTTGACCATAGGCGGCGTCGCTGATACCTTCAGTGTCACTACACAGGCCGGCACGAATGGATTTTTGTTGCCGCCTGCTTCCGGTGGTAATGCGGCTTTCGTGTCCGAGCATTTCTCGGGCTCCAGCAACTGCACCATGTGTCACAACAATTTGACCGACAGTAGTGGTAAAGATGTGTCGATTGAAACCGACTGGTCGTCAACGATGATGGCCAATTCGGCGCGCGACCCGTTTTGGCGCGCCAAGGTACGTAGTGAATTGAACCGCAACCCGGCGTTGAGCAGCGTCATCAACGACAAATGCACCCGTTGCCATGCGCCGATGGCTAACTTTGAAGCCAAAACCGCTAACGAACCAATCGAGGTGCTCGACAACGGTTTCACCAGCAGCAGTCATCCTCGACATAATGAAGCCCTCAACGGTGTGAGTTGCACACTGTGCCACCAGATCAAGGACAGTCCCAACCTCGGCACCTTGAGCGGTTTTACCGGCCATTACGAGATCGACAACAGCAAGACCATCTACGGACCGTTCACCGATCTGTTCCCCAACCCGATGATCATGAACACCGGTTACACGCCGACTTACAGTGCCCATACCCAGGATTCCAAGCTGTGTTCGACCTGCCATAACCTGAAGACGCCATACGTCGACGAATTCGGCGCCGTCTTGAGCACGACGCCGGAAAGCGAGTTCCCGGAACAAATGCCGTACAGCGAATGGGAGCACAGCAGCTATAACGGTGGCAGCAATCCCAAAAGCTGTCAGCAGTGCCATATGTCGCGCGCCAACGGCGTGCCGATCTCCAATCGGCCGATGTGGCTGCAAACCCGTGATGGCTTTGCCGTGCACGAGTTCGTCGGCGCCAACAAGCTGATGCTGGACATTTTCGACAAGAACAAGCAGCAGCTCGGCGTGCTGTCCAACAACTTTGCCGAAACCATCACCAAGACCCAGACCATGCTGGATAGCGCGGCCAGTATCACCCCGGTCAGTCAGTCGCTGGCCAGCGGTAATCTGGAATTTACCTTGAAGGTGAACAGCAATACCGGCCACAAACTGCCCAGTGCCTATCCATCGCGACGGGTGATTTTGCATGTCACCGTCAAGGATGGTCAGGGTAACGTGGTGTTTGAATCCGGCAAAATCAATGCGGATGGCAGTGTGGTTGGCGTGGATGCCGACAATAATCAGGCCAGCTTCGAGCCGCATTATGAGCTGATTACCCAGCCCGGTCAGGTGCAGGTTTACGAGGCGATCATGGGCGACAACCACAATCAGGTGACCTACACCTTGCTGCGTGGCATGACCTATCTGAAAGACAACCGCCTGTTGCCGCTGGGCTTTAATAAAGCGACTGCCTCCAGCGATGTCAAAGTCGTCGGCGAAGCGTTGGCTGACAGCAACTTCATCGGCGGCAGCGATCAGGTCACCTACCGGATTGCGAACTTAAGCGGCGCCAGCTATCAGGTCGAAGCCGAACTGGTGCATCAACCGATTGCTTATTCGTTCGCTCAGGACCTGTTCAACGAAGTCGACGGTGAAGTCGAGGATTTCAGAACCATGTTCAATGCTTCAAATCTGAAATCCAACCGCATCACAGTGAATAATTTCACGGTAACACCGTAACAGGAAGCTTGCACAGGGATGTGCAGCCTTGAAAATCAGCTGGCCAAAAGGTCAAAGGTGCCAAACTGACGGTGAGTTATTTAGCCAATCAACGACAAGGTCCGCAGGCCAAACTCCAGTTGGGGCTTTATCCCGTACCGTCTCGGCGATCCAGCGCATTTCTTCAGGCGTCACCAGTGGCGGGTGGCCGGTAGTGCTAGTCATGTTCGCTGCGGAAGGTAAAAATAACCAATAGCAGATCGGACTAAAATTGAGTTTCCCGCGAAAATTAACTATCCGTTCAATTTAGTAATCTTATTCAGGTCGTGTAAAAACCTGAAAACACGGCCCGAATAAGTCACAGCAATCAGATCGGCAATTTCAACGTGAATGGTTCTGACAAAAACCTTCTTATTATTTCGCCCCTTGGTCAATCCAGGTTTTGAGGCGCGATACATCGGGCCGCCAAGAATCTGTCAACGACAAATTACATGCTTTTTTCGAACAAGCGACTTAGGGTGGGCAGATAGGAGAGTTGGGTTTTGTGAAATTACTAGCCAGACAGAGGTTCCTCCACTGACGCGGGATTTAATTGCTACATGCCAGCCATGGGTTTCAGCGAGTTGCCGGGTAATCGCCAGACCCAAACCGCTGCCGCCGGTGATACGATTGCGTGAGGATTCCAGGCGGCAAAAAGGGCGGAATACGGTGTCCCTCATCTGAGGCGGAATACCGGGACCGCGATCGCGGACACCGATGAAAATTTTACCCTTGAAACACCGCCGCACTACCTGGATGTTAAACTCTCCACCGTAGCGCAAGGCGTTGCTTAGCAAGTTGCCTATGCTGCGCCGCAAGGCCATCGGCGCGATGTCCACGACATAGCTGGGGCTGGCGACGCGCAACTGTAAATGCCCCGGTGCTTGGGCTTCGGCGGCATCAACCAAATCCATCAGTAGCGCATCGATATCGGTTAGTTCACTCTGTTCGGCTTCCTGGGCCCGTGCCAGTTCCAATTGCGCGCCGATCAGTGCGTCCATTTCGGCAATATCACGTTCCATGCGCCGCAGCAGCGGTGAGGTATTTTCTTCGGCCAGCAGGCCCACCGTCATTTTCATGCGCGCCAACGGGCTGCGCAGATCATGAGAAACGCCCGCTAGCAAAGTGGTTTGATTTTCACGTTGTGCCAGCAATTGACGAGAGGTTTCGTTGAAGATACGCGCCAAGTCGGCGAATTCGGCATCGCCGGTTTCCGGCAACTGCGTTACTTGTCCGGAGTTGGCGAAACGCCGAGCGGCCACCGCCAGTCTGGCGATCGGTGTAGCCACTTGCCTAGCTAGCAGCCAGGCTAGGCACAGTGTCGCCAGGATACCCGACAAGACAATCCAGGCCAAAGCCCAGCGCGGGCTGGGCGTAATTCTGTCCTTGGAAAAATCGAAAGACAGCGGCCGACCGTTCTGTGTGAACACAACCTGGAAGCGTTCGTGGGCTTCTTCCGAAACTCTAGGTGATTGACCCGGTAGCCGGGAAGTCAGTGCCGATCGCAGGAAGTGAATGTATGGATAGATGCTGAGTTCTTGAGGCACCATGGCTTGTGATTCCCGTAGATTCAACGCGTATTTTTCCTGCAATTCCAACTGAAATGTCTGGCGTTTGTCGGTAGGTAACTGATCCCAGACACGCGCCGACAAAATCAATAAATCGGCCAGGTCGTCCGCGGAACGCTGTGCGAGCGGTAAAACCAGATTGGCGAACATCGCCACGCCGGAGGCGATTTGGAAAATCAGCAAACCGATGGCTATCGTAAGCGCGGTGCGTTGAAACAACGAAATTCGGTGCTTCACCGCATGTCCTCGCCACGCGGCGTGAATAGATAGCCTTCGCCCCAGACAGTCCGTAGATAAATAGGCGTCTCGGGTTTCGGTTCGATCTTGCGCCGTAGTCGCGTGACCCGCACATCGATGCTACGATCAAAAGGCGAGCGTTCGTAACCCTTTAGCAAACTGATCAGATGATCCCGAGACAACACTTGGTTGGCATGTTCCAGTAGGACACGCAGTAGGTTGAATTCACCGAATGTCAGAAGAATTTCGTTATTGTCACGACTCATGACATGACTGGTGATATTTAGTCGGAACGGACCGAAGCTCAAAGCCTGCGTGTCGGAAGGCAAGTTGGCTTCATGACTCCGTCGCAGCACGGCGCGCACCCTAGCCAATAGCTCGCGCGGACCAAATGGTTTGGCCAGATAATCGTCAGCACCCAGTTCAAGACCAACCACTCTATCCACCTCGTCGCCACGGGCGGAAACGATAATGACCGGCGGACCGTGATGTTCGCGTAGCCAACGTAATAGGCTCAAGCCATCTTCACCGGGTAGCATTAAATCCAACACCAGCAAATCGACATCATGTGTACGCAATACGTTGCGCATGGTTTCGCCGTCGCCGGCCGATTCAACCTTATAACCACTCGAGGTCAGGTAATCAGCCACTAACTCTCGAAGTGCGGCATCGTCGTCAACGACGAGTATCCGTTGTGTGTCTTCTGACTTAATCATTTAGTTTCCTTGTTACGCTCGTTGGCGATGGGATAGATGCTAAGCCAATGAAACAACTTGAAATAAATTGTTACGTTTGTGAAAAGCATTGGCAACATTTTACAGCTAGGATATTAACCAACACTAATGGAGAACAATAAATTATGAAAAACAGCCTTTTCCCACAAATTGATACTGCTGCTCGTAAACAGCATCCATTCAAGCCTTGGTTGCTGTTGATACTGGGTATGGCGAGCGCAAATGCCGTTGCCGAGGTTGATCAACGTCAGGCCATCCGCTTAAACGGTGCCCAGCGTGCCCATGTGTTGGGCGAAATGCGCTCCATGTTGTCCGGTACTCAGGCCATTCTGACCGCGTTGTCAAATGACGATATGGCGGCGGTTGCACAACAGGCGCGAGCGCTTGGCATGAATATGGGACATAAAGCCGAAAATCATCTCCATGATTTGTTGCCGGAATCATTCATGCAACTGGGCATGTCCGTCCATCAGGATTACGATCGTATCGCTAGTGACGCGGAAACCCTCAAGGATCCCAAACACACCTTACGGCAATTGAGTGCCACTATGAATACCTGTGGAGTCTGTCACGAAGCCTATCGGCTTGAGCCTGTCCGTGGCAAGCGCAAACCTTAAGCAAATTACGCTATGCCGGGTGCTGGATGGCATCGGTAAACTTTAGGAGAATCGTTATGAAAAAGTTATTGGTCAGCCTGGTTTTCGTACTGCTGGCAGTTTCTGCCATTGAAGCGCAAGCGCGTGGTGGTGGTCAAGGCGGTGGCATGCAGGGCCAAGGCATGGGAATGCGTCAAGGCACTGGCGACATGGATATGGATCGCATGCGTGAACGTCAGCATCAATCAATGCCTAACCAGAATCAGGAAAACATGCAACAACAGCACCGCGAGATGATGCAGGAACAAGAGCGAATTCGACAAACAGCGCCCGGCCAGAATCAGGAAGGGATGCAACAACAACAACGATCGATGAACCAGGAACAGAACCGGATTCAGCAAACAGCACCAGCTGTTGACATCGAGTCTGGGCAATAAAGGTTTAGCGCGCGATATGCCTGCTTCGAGGATAGCTGAGTCGCGTGGAGTTTGAAAATTTTCTTGATAACGAGGTAATCACCATGAAAACGAGAACAAAGTTGATCGGATTTTTAGTATCTCTATCGCTATTCTGCGTACTGCCTGCGTTTGCACGGGGGCCTGGAACCAAAGCGCAAGGGGTTCGAAGCAATCAAACGGTGCAAAATTTGGTACCGCTCAGTACCGCCGAACAAGATACATTGCTTTGGATGCGGGAAGAAGAAAAAGTCGCGCGCGATGTCTATCTGACTTTATACAAAGTCTGGAAAAAACCTGTATTCAACAATATTGCTACGGCGGAGCAGCGTCACATGGACGCGATACTGAAGAAAATATCGTTATTTGGCCTGACCGATCCCGTCTTGCCGAGTGTGGGCACTTTCAGTAATTCCGAATTACAGGTTCTTTATGACGACATGAGCGCACAAGGCAAACGCTCCTATGTTGACAGCCTAGTTGTGGGAGCGACGATCGAGGATAAGGACATCATGGACTTGGTTGCCGCGATCAAAGCCACGAATAATCTGTCGCTAAAAACAACTTATGAAAATTTGCTGGAAGGCTCGAAAAATCACTTGCGTGCTTTCGTTGGCTTATTGCGGAACCAAGGACTGGATTATGCACCACAATTCATAGACCAGGCCTTGTTTGATGCTATTTTGGGCGTATAACGCCCAACTTGAGCCGTATGGTGGGGAAGCCAATACCCCCAATCCCTGGCAGGTTACTCCATATTCCACTAAATGCGAGGGGATTAGTCATGAATAGGACGCTCGTTAATATCATCATCGATCTGGTTGCAACGCTACTGTTCTTAGGAATGGTTGCAACCGGTTATTTGTTGAGGTACCCCTTGCCTCCAGGTAGCAACAAAACGCTGACCTTATGGAGCTTGAGTCGGCATCAGTGGGGTGATATTCATTTCTGGATCAGCCTTGGGCTTTTAGCGGTGCTGGTTTTTCATTTGGCACTCCATTGGAATTGGATCGTCACGGTTATTGGCAAGCGTTGTCACCTGATTAAAACCTCGCAACCCTCATTAGTACGTAGCGCGATCTGGACTCTTGGTGTTTTTATAGGGTTATGTCTTGCTTTCGGCTGGCTTGCCCAAAGGGATGTCAAAGAGATACCTCAGCCCGTTTGCACATCATCTGCGGCTAGCAACAAACCAACCGATGCCTTGAAGCATGATTTAGTTAATGCTGGGTCAAGTACAACTCAAGCTAAACCGCTGGTATGGGATGATGTATACCCGATTTTTGAAACAAACTGTCTTGACTGCCATGGTCCACAGAAACACTACGCCGGTTTTAGGGTCGATCAATTTGAAGATTTCTTTAAAAATGACAGTAGCTCATCTTTAGTTCTGCCAGGGCATAGCAGCGAAAGTCAGCTCATTGCTATCATTTCGGGGGAACGTATCAATATGGCGATGGCTGAAAGCCATAAACTCTCCGACTCGGAAGTATCACGTATCAAAACCTGGATTGACCAAGGGGCGAAATAGTAAGAAGGTTTTTGTCAGAACCACTAACTTTGAAATTCCCGATCTGATTGTTATGACTTATTCGGGCCGTGTTTTCAGGTTCTTACATGACCTGAATAAGATTACTAAATTGAGCTGAAAGTTAATTTTAGCGGGAAATTCAATTTTAGTCCGATCTGCTATTGGTGGTTATTTTTTACCTTCCGAAGCGGACATGACTAGCACTATCAGGCAAATCATAATCATCATCGGCCAAAAATAGGGGGCGATAAGCAAAACTCCCAGTAGAGCAAACGCCAGTGCGGCCATAAATATGAACATGCCCACACCCAGCATTGCCAGCACTGCAAGAACGCCCATAAACAGGAGGACAAGCAAAAATGCGGGAAGGGCCGCAAGACGGAATAAAGGTTCTGCGACGGGCTCGCCGTTTATCAGCAGACTGAATTGACCGACGCCGGGGTGAAACAAGTAAACCAGCACGGCAATGACTCCACCCAAGATGACTGTTTTTAAAATCAGATGATGATTTTTGGGTTGTATCGGGGGCATAAGTCTTAAGCCTTTAGTGTTGATTGTTTAGGGTTTGCTCTTCGATTGTGCCATCCTCGTGCAATCTGAATTTTACAGGCTGGCCGCTCATGTCGCCGACGACATCAAAATAATGCACGTCCACGGATTCAGCTTCATTGACTTTGATGCCTGGGTAGCGTTTTTCTATGGCCTGCATTTGTTGATAAGACAGTGTGAAATAAGGCACTTCCTTGACTAACTTGATGATTTTGCCATTGTCGGCAATCACGATATCCAAGGACATGACGTCTTTGTTATTTTCGGGTTTATCCGCTTCTATCTCGAATCTGACATGATTTTCGTCACTGATTTTGGATATTTTACTGACGGTTTGCTGGTTAGTGTAGAGCAAGGTAGTGGTTTTTACCGCATCAGGCAAGGCATCGAATGGCACTGCCACTATCTCCCCGGCCAAAACACTCTTTACTGGAAATGCAGCAATGAATAATGTAATTAAAAACGTTTTATTAGGCATGGGTTTCTCCGGAGCAATAATTGAAAAAGAGTAAGCAGTTTGAGCCAATTCAGCCGATTATTTGCTGAATATGCCCTGCCACCCCCCTGAAATCAGGCGAGTAATTGTCATCAAGATAAAAGGCACGGAAATGCTTGCGGGCGCCGCCAAATAACGCGGCTGCCAGACTGGCGCAAACTTGGCTTTGTATTCGTAAAGCCCTTCGAAATTGTAAAAGTGATCGCCCAAGTCGAAAATGGTCGTACCGATTTTATGCCACAGCGGTGCCAGAGGACGGCGTTCCAGACCGGCCAGCGGCGCCATGCCCAGCGAAAACCAGCGGTAATTTTCCGTCTTGCCCCACAACATCAACTCGGCAAACAGGAAGTCCATAATGCCATTCGGACTATCCGGATCGTAGCGCATCAGGTCGATGGATAACTCTTGCCGATTCGCAGTTTGCCAGAGATTGGCAAAGGCTTTGATTTGTCCCGATGGAGCCTTGATGACGGCAACATCGGTGTGGCGCAAGTACTCTTCGGCAAAGAAGCCCAGTGAAAAACCTTTTTCGCGGGTGTTTTTGTGCGCCAGCCAGGCATCGGAGATTTGTCGTAAGGTCGGCAATGCCTCTTCTACATCATCGCCACTGAGAATTTCAAAACGATAGTCCAGTTTGCCGAATTTATTGCGGGCGCTACGCTGAGAATCGCGTTGTTTTCCTTGCAAGCTGAAAGTGGTCAGATCCACCCGCGCTTCCTCGCCTAGCTTGAACAAGGACATACCCAAATCCAGATAGTAGGGTAACAAGCTTGGGCCGGCTTGATAGAAAACTGCTTTGGCGCCGTGCAGGTTGGCTTGTTCTTGAAACTCCCAAAGCAGATTTTCAATAGCGGACGGTTCGCCGATGGGATCGCCCATCGCTACCCAGAATTGGTCGGTAGTCGCATACATGATGAAAGCACTGCGTTGTGGGTTCCACAGCAAATATTTGTCGGCCAGTAAGGCCAAAAACCCGTGGGTATCCTCGCAGTGAGCCAAAAGGCGTCGTGCTTCGCAAATTTCCTCCGCTGAAGGTGTTTCCAGATTTTCCGGCGGCGCTACGCTGAGCAAGCGCAACAGACCGTAAGACACGCTGACTACGGTCATCACCAATAGGGCCCTCAAGAATCGGGGCGCATCGTCTTCATAGGAAAACTGCCACCATAACTCATGCGCGTATTTGACATCTCGATGGGCAAAAAATCCTAGCCAGGTCGAACCGGCCAGCACCATCACGACGGTGGCTATCCATGAGGCGGAAAAGAACATGCGCAGCAGCGAAGAGCGGCGTTGGAAGTAGCTGCGCGTCGGTAATAACAACAGCATGATCGTTGATAATACCAGCGCTTCCCGCCAATCTAAGCCCTTGAGTAATGATGCGATTATCCCCAGTCCCAACAGCATCAGGCTGCCGAACCACGCCGCATCGATGCGCAGCCAAATACCCCGCGCCAAAAACAGCAGCAGCAAGCCGATCAAGCTGCCGGCCAGATGCGAAAACTCTACGACAGGTAGCGCAATCATATCGCTTAGCCAAGCCATGGCTTCCGAGTTGGCGGGGATGGAGCCGGAAACGATCAGCACGCCGCCGGCGATCAGCAACAACAGTGAGTAAAGTTGCGGTACGATCGCAGTCAGAACCTTGCCGATCAGCTGACTACTTTCGGAAAGCAGGGAACGCCGGTTGTAGATCTCGTAACTCAACAAACCGACACCGGCCAGCAGCAGGGGTACGAAGTAGTAAATCACCCGATACAACAACAACGCGCTGATCAGAATCAGATGCTGATCCATTGCTTCCATGTCTGCCATCAGCCACAGAAACGCGCTTTCAAATACGCCAATACCGCCGGGCACCTGGCTAATCACACCCATCACCTGGGCTACCACGAACACCACCAGGAAGGCGCCGAAATCGATATCGACCTGATTCAGCAACAGCACCCACAACACGAGTGACGACAACACCACGTCGATGCTGGCGACCAGGGTTTGCCAGAAAGCCATCGACGGTGAGGGTAGGTGTAACTCGAAACCTTTAATCAATAATGGCTTACGCCACAGAAAAACCCCGCCCCAATATGCCAGCAAGCTAATCGCGCAAATCAGACTGACCCAATGAATGGCGGGTGGTTGTTGAATAGTGCTGGATAAATAGTGGGGCAATATCAAGCTGCCCATCAGGCCCAAGCTCAGTGCGCCGAGCAGATAGGTGACCGCCTGGAACAAGGAGATTTCTAAAATATCCCAACCCGGCACGCCCCATTTGGAATAAAACCGATAGCGGATCGAGCCGCCGGCGGCCCAGGCATGACCGGTGTTATTGCTGATGGCGTAACTTAATAAAGCTGCCGGGATCATCTTTTGCAGCGGAATTTGGCTATGGCCGGTGAAGCGTAATGCCAGCCAGTCATAACCGGCCAATACCAAATAGTTGATTACCGTGAGCAGCAAAGCTGCAAATACGATAGGCATCGGCGTTGTTTTCAGCGTTGCCAGGATGTCGCTCAGATCATGAAAGGCTAATTGCTTATGGACGATGTAAAGCGCGCAGGCGAATAAGGCTAACGGCAGCCAATGGCTGAGCTGTTGTAAGAAACGACTTAGGCTTTTGCGAGTCATGGTCTGTTAAATGCCGCTATGAAATTAGTGAATACCGTGCCGTTGGTAAACATCCAGAATTTGCCGGGTCAGTTTGGGGTAGTCCTGGTCGAAATGGTGGCCGCCGGGCAGTTCCAGAATACTGGCGTCGCTATTTATCAGAGCAGTACAGGCGGTTTCGGCCTTTTCGTCTTTGCCATAGACACACAGGATTTTCTGTTTCGGCAGCTTTATCAGTTCCGGCGCCAACGCGTGTTCGCCACCGCTTTGCCCAAGCCAGCCGGTCACGTGGATTTCAAAATCCGCATGATCGGCCAGTGCCAACAGCACTAGCAGCGACACGCTGTTTTGATCCTGCGCTGACAGACGGTTGTAGACGGGAGGCAAAATGTCGGCACCGAACGAGTAACCGGCCAACACAAAGGACTTTACGCCCCAGCTTTTTCGATAGTAAGCCATGGTGGCGGCCAGATCGGCGGCTGTCTGTTCCGGCGTTTTATGCTCCCAGAAATAGCGTAAGACATCGACCCCAACTACCGGATAATTTTGTGCCGCCATTTCGGTTGCCACGGTTCTATCCAGGTCGCGCCAGCCGCCGTCGCCGGAATAGAACAGCGTTACGGTGTCGCTGGGTTTGGCGGCAGGCACTTCCACCACCGGCATCGGCGGAGACGCATGATTGCTTTGACCCATAGCCGTTTTGACTTCTTCGATCAACAGGTCGTCCAGCGGGGTATCGTAAGCGGCAATCCGGGTATCGACATCGCCTAATGTGCGGATAAACACCGCGGTTTCGTCAGGTGGCTGGTCGGTCCAAACCGAACGCCAATTCTGTTGTGGCGCTGGTGCGGATACTAGGTGTTTTGTCTGATTCAGCCCCGAACTGACCATTGGCGGGCATAAGACTAAATCGGCAGAAATCTTGATGGAAAAGCCGACGGAAAGATTGTTAACGTTATTTGCCGTTGTGGATTGAGCATTGAGAAAAGGTATTAACGCACCATCGGCAATGCCGGCAACTACCAGGCGGTTTGTCGATAATTTTGGCAGTTGTTCGATCAGTGTCGTGATGGATGTCGCGATAGGGTTGCCACCCAAGCATTGTTTGCTTCCAGCAGCAAATTTCTTAAAAACTTGCCCTATATCAACGATAGCTGCTGTAACAGCTGTTGCAGCTAAACGCTGTGCCAAAGCCTGTGCCGGAAATTTTTGGCTATCGACAAACACCAGCACCAGGCCTTGGGAGCCCCACAGCGGTTCGGCGATGCTGATCTCGCCGAGGTTTTGGGAACTAAGCTGTTTGTCGAGAATGGGCGGGGCAACGTGAGTCAGCATGCCGATACCCACCGCCGTCATGCCCAATAGCAGCAATGCCAACAACGTTTTTTTTATTGTCATGGTTTGATCGACTTTAGTTGGACTAAGGTAAGGTTTGTCATCGTGCTAAGCCTAGGAAGGACGCAATCAGTTGGTTAATCTGATCCGCGTGAGTCACCGGCGCGGCGTGACCTGCGCCCAAGACAATTTCTATCTTGCCGTTTGCCAGCATCTGCGCCAATTCGCCGGAGTGAGGCAAGTCGATAATGTCGTTCTCGCCCGCAATAACCAGTGTCGGTGCAATAATCGCGTTCAAGTCTGAATGGTCGAGTTGCGGCTCTGTGCTCCATAATGCCTTGATTTCCGCTTCCAGAGCCGGGTGTCTTTCGCCTGCTCCCGACCACCAGCCGCGTGCCCAATCGATGAGTTTATGATGCGGCAATCGAGGTCGCTCGTTTTGGGGGCTGTCGGCTTTGGCAATCAAACCGGAAGGATGAAAATTGGCGCTGATGGCGACGATTTTGCCAACGCGTTGCGGTGCCTCCAGTCCTAGTAACAAAGCAATAATTCCACCATCGCTCCAGCCTATGATGTCGGTACGTTGAATCCCAAGTCGATCCAAAACTAACAAGCTATCTTCCGCAAAAACTTGATAAGTGAGAGCCGAATAGCCTGGTGTGGACTCGCCATGACCACGGGTGTCGATCAGTATTACCCGCCGCCCCGATTCAACTAGCCAGGGTATTTGAGAAAACCAGCTGAGTTTGTTGCTCAAGCCTCCATGCAGCAACAGGATAGGCTTACCCTGGCCATAAGCAACATAACGAATATGAGCACCGTGATTGATAATTTCACCGGTCACGGTTTGGCTGGTGGTTGAGGATTTCCAGAGCAGATAGTTCAACAAGTTGCCCGACATGGGGCTTGACCATGCCCAAAAAGCCATGGCCAACGCCATTAAAACCAATGCGCTCATAGAGAACCATCGCCTCATTTAGTCAAAACCGATTTTAGAGGTTCGCATGACCTTAACTACACAATTTCGAACGAAAAAATGACCGCAATTAGCGTCATTGATACCAAACCCAGTATAAAAATCATTTCAGCCCAGCGCTCAAAGCCTTCGGTAGCGCGCTGTAAACGAATCGATAAAAATGAAAGAAGCGCACTGACCGTGAACAACACGCTATCAATTGCCAAAGCCTTGTCGATAAGGTAATTCACCATATCGGCAGGCTGACTTTTGACAATACTAATAACCATAATACAGACACCCACCATAGTTGCCGAATTGGGCAAAATGTGGTGTGAAAGGTCGTTGTTATCATTTTTCATGAGTGTTTTACGCGTATATGGCACGGCTGTTGAAAACTTGAAATCATCCCAGGCGATTTTGTAGAACTCTATCGAGTTCGCTACCAACAACGGCTGATAGCCTGAAGGTATCGACAAAAACACCCAAAGAGGCCGTCCCTGACAAGGAGCGATAGCTCTCTTGAATAGTTGCAGCATGGTGCGTGCCAATTCGGTAGATGCGTATAGTCACTGGCAATACTTTCCCCTAGTACGGAAAACCGCCTTGGGATTGGTGTAAATAAACCAAAATACACCGGTTGAACCCGAATATCCTCCGGTTTTTGAGAGCGCCATTTAGCGGCCCGAAACAGGGCATCCCCAAGTCAAGCCCTGAACTTTCTGGGATTGACACAACCCATCAATACATTGGCACGTTTATCGCTATATCGGAGTTTTCCTTGGCTTGAGAGAAAAACCATGTCAACCGCATTCGATGCGCCGGACTTTCCGGTTTGCTTGAAAATAGCTGTAGCGATTTTTTGCCTGGCTCAGCACACCCTTGCCGAGACTTACTACATTGGCATATCTGGCAACCGCTTAGAGTCGGTGGTTGTTGGCGAGGAACAAACGGTAGCGAGCTAATTCATGATTCAAACATCAATTCTCATCAATATTGGAGCAAATTATGTGTACCACTTTTGCAAAAAGACCGTTTCGTTTCTGGTCATTATTGGTATTGAGCGCTGTCACGGTCAACGCCTCCGCCGATGAACTCACCGAGGACTCCGGTGCCTGGATGCAGGCGGTTGCCGAGGGCAGCATGGATTTCATCGATCCTTCCCTGAAAAATGGCCGCATCTGGTTGGAAGGCCAGACCCGTTTCGATGGCAACTGGGATCATTGGTATCAAGGCATGGTGCGTACAGCGGTCGGTTATTCATTGAGCGACCGCGCGACCATTTGGGCTGGCTATACCTGGTTACCGACCCAAAACCAAGGCAAAGACTATATCGCCCAGCAAGACATCTGGCCGGCGTTCCGTTATGTGCTGCCGACAGAAATAGGCACATTCACCTTCCGCACCATGTGGGAAACCAATTTTCTGCGCGGCTCTCAGTTGCGCGAGCGTCCAAGACAAATGATCAAGTTCATGCATCCATTCGAATTTGAACCGCGCCTGAGCTTCATTGCCTGGGATGAGGCCTTTTACCGGGTCAACACGACGACTTGGGGTGGTAAATCAGGCTTTGACCAAAACCGCGCTTTTGCAGGTGTGGGCTGGAACTTCAACAAGAACGTTAGGGGTGAACTTGGCTATTTAAATCAATATCTTGACGACGCTAATCACGTTAATACGACCATGCACCATTTGGCGATGGCGTCGGTGTTTGTCAATTTTTAACTACCTTCCCTATTGTCCGGAGGGGGCGAAAATCTTAGCTTCGCAGGTTCAATTACCCGCATACTAGGCCCACCCACTTGAAAATCGCCGAGGTCAGATTATGCCGATCAACAGTGTTGCAACCAAGCAGCCAAAGGCATTTTGGCATAGCTCTGTTCAGGAATTGCTGCAACAACTTCAGACCAATGAAACCGGTCTGACTCAGCAAGAAGCGGCATCGCGTCTAAAACGCTATGGTGATAATCGCCTGCATAATCACAAGCCACCCGGCATCTGGCGGTTGTTTCTCGGACAATTCAAAAGTTCGATCATTCTGATCCTGCTGTTTGCCACCGGTCTGTCGTTCTACCTGCACGACAAACTGGATGCAATCATTATCCTCTGCATCATTCTGATGAGTGCTTTGCTGGGTTTTTGGCAGGAGAAAGGCGCCGCTGACGCTGTCAGCAAACTGCTGGCAATGGTCCAGATCAAAGTTGCCGTACTACGGGACGGCATGCTGCAAGATCTACCTGCCGAGCAAATCGTCCCCGGCGATGTGGTGCAACTGCGCGCCGGCGATGTCATTCCAGCCGATTGCCGGTTGTTGACTTCCGACAGCCTGTTCGTCGACGAGGCCATACTCACCGGCGAGAGCTATCCAGCCGAAAAATATGTCGCCGAACTTGCGGCCAACACCGGCCTTAGCCAACGCCACAACTGCCTGTGGATGGGCTCGCACGTGCAAAGCGGCAGCGCCACAGCTTTAGCCGTTGCGACCGGGCCGGCGAGCGAGTTCGGCAAACTCTCCGAACGCATCAAACTCAAAGCCCCAGAAACCGAATTCGAGCGCGGCGTGCGTCGCTTCGGTTATCTCTTGATGGAAGTGACCCTAATCCTGGTGATCATGATCTTTGCGGTCAACGTCTACCTTGACAAACCGGTGATGGACTCGTTTCTGTTTGCACTGGCGCTGGCAGTGGGATTGACACCGCAACTATTGCCGGCAGTCATCAGCATCAATCTGGCGCATGGCGCCAAACGCATGGCCGAGCAGAAAGTCATCGTCAAGCAACTGGCCGCTATCGAAAACTTCGGCAGCATGAATGTGCTGTGTTCCGATAAAACCGGCACCTTGACCGAAGGCACCGTGCAACTCAAAGACGCGCTGGACACTGCCGGAAATGCCAGCAACAAGGTGGCACGCTATGCGTATTTGAATTCAATCTTCGAAACCGGTTTCAACAACCCCATCGATCAGGCCGTCCGCCAATTCAAAACCTTCGAGATCGGCAACGACAGCAAACTCGACGAAATTCCCTACGACTTTCACCGCAAGCGGCTGAGCATGCTGCTATCTGATCAAGGCCAGACGCTGATGATCTCCAAAGGCGCGCTGGACAATATTCTGGACATTTGCAGCGAAGCGGAAAATGGTGACGGCGAAATCCAACCCATCGCCACTGTCTATGACGCCATCCAGCAACGCTATCGGCAATATAGCAGCCAGGGCTTCAGAACTCTGGGCGTCGCTTACAAGCCCATGCCGAATGCAACAAAATTCGCGAAAGATGATGAAATCGGATTGCGCTTTCTGGGCTTTTTAAATTTCTTCGACCCGCCGAAAGCCGATTGCGCGGAAACCATTGCCTTGTTACGCGAACAAGGCGTGACGCTGAAGATCATCACCGGTGACAACCGCCTGGTGGCGGAAACCGTGGCCGGACAATTGGGCTTGTCGGCGTCGGCTATCCTCACCGGCACCGACCTCACCGGCATGAGCGATCGAGCGTTAATTCACCAGGTCGCCAAGGTCAATTTATTCGCCGAAATCGAACCGAATCAGAAAGAACGCATCATCGTCGCCTTGAAAAAAGCCGGTTTTGTCGTCGGCTACATGGGCGACGGCATCAACGATGTGTCGGCACTGCATGCTGCCGACGTAGGCATCTCGGTCGATAGCGCGGCCGATGTCGCCAAACAGACTGCGCAAATCGTGCTGCTGGAAAAAGATCTACGGGTATTGCTGGGCGGCATACGCGAAGGCCGCATCACTTTCGCGAACACTCTAAAATATGTGTTCATGGCTACCAGCGCCAATTTCGGCAACATGTTCAGCATGGCCGGCGCCTCAATGTTTTTGCCGTTCCTGCCGCTATTGCCCAAGCAGATTCTGCTTACTAACTTGCTGACAGATTTTCCGGAGATGACTATTGCTTCGGACAATGTCGATCAGGAGATGCTGGCTCAACCGCACCGCTGGAATATCAGCTTCATCCGAAAATTCATGATCACCTTTGGCATCGTCAGTTCCGTGTTCGATTACCTGACCTTCGGCGTGCTGTTGTGGCTACAAGTGCCAACCGAGCAATTCCGTACCGGCTGGTTCACAGAATCGGTGATTTCGGCGGCGATGATCGTATTCGTGGTACGCAGTCAGTTGCCCATGTTCGACGGTCGTCCCAGTCGCTATTTGGTATTGACGACATTGGCGGTTATCTTGCTCACGCTGTTTTTGCCTTACTTGCCGATAGCCGGCGTGCTCGGTTTTCAGCCATTGCCCCCGATGCTGTTGGCGGTGTTAGGCGTGATTGTGTTGTCGTATATGATGACTGCCGAATGGGTGAAGAGAATTTTTTATCGGTATTACGGTCGTTGACCAGAGGGTTGCTATCTGAATGCAGAGGAGGAAAAAGCCGAAATAAAATTTCTTTGGCATAGCTAAAAAGATAAATGGGAGTTCAGCATGAATTTATCGTTAATTATTCTCCTTTTGGGCATCGGGCTTATCTCTGGCGTGGCGTCTGGCTTGTTCGGTATTGGCGGAGGAATATTGATTGTTCCCGCACTGGTTTATTTGGCAGGGTTCTCGCAGCATGTTGCTATTGGTACCAGTCTGGCAATATTGCTTCCCCCAGTAGGGCTAGCCGCTGTCATCGAATACTATCGCCATGGAAACGTAGACATTAAAGCAGCCATGATTGTTGCGGCAGCTCTGTTTGTTGGTGGTTGGTTTGGTGCTGCGATCGCAAACCATGTCCCAGAAGTTCAATTGAGGCTAGCATTTGGAGTGTTCGTGGTCATCTTGGGTTTTTATTTGATATTCAGTGCTTTGCGCCGAATGTTTTGAATATGAAACCAAAGACTCCTTAAAATTTGATTCGCTAAATGCCAAATCACTTACGACTCAATGTTATATTTTTTCCGTTTTCGCCAAAATGTTGCGCGGCTCATGCCAGCATAGCTTGCAGCGGCCTCCATATTGCCACCTGTCATTTGTAATGCTTCCCGGATCAAATCTGCTTCATTTTGATATTTTTTATGTTTGGGCGGAGACAGCTGTTCGCTAATAGTCAGCGGCTTGGATTCACGAAATTCCGGTGGTAAATCATCGAGACTCAATTCGTTGTCTCGCCCCACCGCAAATGCGTATTCGACGACATTAATCAGTTCCCTGACATTGCCCGGCCAACGGTAATCGAGCAAACGCCGCATGGCTTCCGGGGCGATGCTGTCGACATGCCGTCGACCATGAAGATTATGCAGATTGATGCTGTTCCAGAGTAATAAGTTGACGTCGAGTCGTCGCTCTCTTAAGGGCGGAAGAAATACGGGAACCACGCGTAGTCGATACATCAAGTCCTCTCGGAACCGTCCGGCTTTGACTTCTTCGCGTAGTGAGCGATGAGTGGCAGCGATAATGCGGACATCGACACTCACTGCCGCATCGCCCCCAACCGGGATGAAGCTTTGTTCTTGCAAGACCCGCAACAGTTTGGCCTGTAATTCCAGGGGTAACTCGGCGACTTCGTCCAGAAAGAGCGTGCCGCCATGCGCACGTTGAAACAAACCAGCATGCGTTCGTACCGCACCGGTAAAAGCACCTTTGACATGGCCGAACAGTTCGCTTTCCAACAAACTGGGTGTGAGGGCGGCACAGTTGATGGCCAGAAAGGGTTGAACATGACGCGGACTTTCCTGATGTAGGGCGCGAGCCACCAATTCCTTGCCAGTACCCGATTCCCCTCGAATTAACACGGTGGCTTCGGTTTCCGCGACGTTACGAATAATTTTGATCGCCTCCAACATGGCGGGATCGCGGGACAAGATGCCGTGAAAACTTTCGCTGTTGCTCTGTTGGCCAATCACCGTTTCTGCTGAAACTTGAGGTTGGAGAAATTCCAGTGCACCGGCAAATTCGCCCTCAGCGTTGAAGAATGCCCGGGCAGTGCGGTAGCAGGTGACGCGCTCACCATTTGCCCGTTTAGGTTTCACGATTTGCGCCTTGATTGAGCCTAGCTCTGCAAGGCCACAGGGATCTTGGCCTTCCTCGCAACCCAGCGTTTGAGCACACGGGTTACCCAGAACCGATTCTGCCGGTAGCCCAAACAGTTTCTCTGCCCCCTTGCTCCAGAAAAGTACTTTAGGAACCTCTGAAAAACTGCCGTTTTGAAAATCAGCAGTTTGAATAATTGGTCAAAAACTCAATAATCGACTGTATTTTTCATCAAAACAGCCGGTTTTACGCTCCCCAAGCCCGTTATCCGGGCCATTTTTCAAATTGCAGACGCAATCAGGCAACGACGTTCATAGGCGTCCGCGCGAAGCACATTGGCAATCGCGGTCAGGAAGGTCAGGCGAGCGGTGTTTTTGGCTAAGCCGCGATAGCGATTCTTGGCATAACCGAAGCGGATTTTGATATCCCGAAACACATGTTCAACCTTGGCGCGGCGGCTTGCCAGTTCTCTGGCGGCCTCGCGCAGTAACTGGGCCTGCTCACTATCGTCTTTGGTTAACTGACGCAGTTTGCCAGGGCGCATCGCAATCACGCAATCCGGAGGGTTCTCGCTGGGCATCTCCGGGCGCTTTTCCAAGCCCTGATAACCGGCATCGCCGTGGACAAACTGCTCCTCGCCGTGCAGCAAGTGGGCGGCTTCGGTGACGTCGCTGACGTTTCCCGAGGTGACCTTCAGCGTATGCACCAAGCCAGTTTCGCTATCGACGCCGATATGAAACTTGCTGCCGAAAAACCATTGATTGCCCTTTTTGCTGGAATGCATGTCCGGGTCACGTGCTTGGCTTTTATTTTTGGTCGAAGTCGGGGCGGCAATCAGACTGGCATCGACGATAGTACCGGCTTTTAGAAACAGCCCACGATCCGCCAGCGTTTGGTTGATGGCCTGGAAGATTTGCTCGGTTAAGCCGTGGGTTTCCAGCAAGTGCCGGAACTGCAATATCGTGCTTTCATCCGGCACCGCTTCCAGGCGGATCCGGCAAAAACGCCGCAGCGATTCTATTTCATATAGCGCGTCTTCCATGCCCGGATCCGAGTAGTTGTAGACAATCTGCGCCACGTGCACATGTAGCATCGCATTCAGGGAAAACGGCTTGCGGCCCCGGCCTTGGCCCAAGGCATAATGCGGTTCAATCACCGCCAGCAGGACTGGCCACGGCAATAAGTCTTCGAGTTGGTCGAGAAACTTTTCCCGACGAGTCACTTTGCCTTTGTTGGCATATTCGACATCGGAAAAACTGAGCTGTTGGTAGTGTTCCATACGCGTCGTCTCGAAAACAGGGCTGAGGCTGAATTATATCTCGGGCGGGGATTTAATCAGAGGTTCCTTTACCGCTGGCATCAACCGCAAAGACAGCGCCGGCGTCCACTAAATCGGTGAGTATTGCTATGACTTGATCGGGACCCATCTGACTGAGCCAGCGATTAAAAAATGGGGATGATTGACTCATGGGATAGGCAGGTTCGTTTCAAATATGTTGCATTTGTAGCATAAGTGTATCAATGTTTCAAATTGAAACAGTCTTAACCATTTGTTCTGCTGTTATCCCTTGAATTTAGTGTCTTACAGAGGTTCAGCAAGTTGGCACGATAATTGATATAAGTTTATTAGGCTATACTAAATAATATCCTTTTGGGAGTGTCGTTATGATTTTTCGTCAATTGTTTGAGACCGAAACCTCAACCTACACCTATTTATTAGGCTGTGAACGCACCCGCCGGGCTGTGTTGATTGATCCGGTCGCTTCGGAAATGGATGACTATATCCAATTGTTGCAAGCATTGAATCTAGAGTTGATTTACACCCTGGAGACTCATGTCCACGCCGATCACATCACCGCTTCCGGCTTACTGCGCGAAAAACTCGGTAGCAAAAGCGTAGTGCACCGCGATGCCGGCGCACTGTGCGCCGACTTGCTGGTCACCGATGGCGTGCCGTTGCAAGTTGGCGATCTGGAATTCGAAGTACGCCACACCCCGGGTCATACCAGTGGCTGCGTCAGTTATGTAATGTCTGATCGAGTGTTTACCGGTGATGCCTTATTGATCGGCGGCAGTGGCCGCACCGATTTTCAGCAAGGTGATGCGGGGCAGCTTTATGACAGCATTATTCGCAAGCTGTTTAGCTTGCCGCCGGATACGCTGGTGTATCCGGGTCACGATTATCAAGGTAACACGGTCTCAACCATTAAACAGGAGATGGCTAAAAACGCCCGTCTGGGTAGCGGCAAGTCGCGTGAAGACTTCATCGCCATCATGCAGGATCTCAAACTGGCCTATCCACGCTTTATCGACAAAGCTTTGCCGGCTAACCGGTCCTGCGGACTGGCTGTGGAATAAGCGAGGACTCGATCATGTTATTAACCCTAAGTTTAGCGGTGATCATCGGTTTGCTGCTGGGCTTGCTCGGTGGCGGCGGATCGATACTGACGGTGCCAATGTTGGTGTATGTATTGCACGTCGAGCCGAAGCTCGCCATCGTTACTTCGTTCGTGGTCGTCGGCATTTCCAGCCTGATGGCATTAATTTCTCATGCCCGTCGAGGTTCGGTGTGCTGGAAAAGCGGTGTGTTCTTTGGACTGGCCGGCATGGCCGGTGCATTCGGCGGCGGTCGTCTGGCGGCACATTTTTCAGGCGATTTGCTGATGACGTTATTTGGATTAGTCAGCCTATCAACCGGTTTTTTGATGTTACGCGGTAAACGTGGCAATGCCAAACCCAACGCAGTCGGTCAGCCAACTTCGATTTGTCCTTTGCGGGTACCGTTTTTCCGGGTGTTGTTCGACGGATTTTTTGTCGGAGGTTTGACTGGCATGGTCGGTGTGGGTGGTGGCTTTTTGATCGTACCAGCTTTGACTCTGCTGGTCGGCTTACCGATGCAGGGGGCGGTCGGCACCTCATTATTGATCATCGCGATGAACGCATTGGCCGGATTGAGTGGCTATAGCCAGCACGTCGCGCTGGATTGGGAGTTGACTGGGCTGGTCACTGCCGGTGCCATTTTTGGCAGCGCTGTTGGTGCTTGGCTCTCGGCCTACATTAAACCGGCGGCGTTACGCAAAGCATTTGGAATTATGGTGGTAGGGGTCGCAGGCTATGTGTTGTCACAAGCGGTGAGCGTAGAGATGCTCAGCTCGGTAGAACTGTGGCTAAGCGATGCTAAAGACGCAGGACGAGTAGTGGTCGGCTTATTACTGATGTTATTGGTGTTACGCATCGGCCGCTGGATTCACAAGGCAGATGCCGTTTTGTTCACCTTGCATTAAATCTCAAATGGGGAGACAAGATGGACAGTGAACATTTTGAACAAGTGCATCAGCGTTGGAAAAGCCGTGTCGATACCATCGGCAACTTGTTGATCGAAATTTTTCATTACCTGGCCTTATTCGTGATTGGCGCCAGTGTAGTCTGGTCCGGCGTGATTGCCTACGGCGGCATGATGCTACAAGGCCATGCCACGATCGGCGACATTTTGTTGTTATTCATCTATCTGGAATTGGGCGCCATGGTAGGGATTTATTTCAAGACCAATGCGATGCCGGTACGTTGTCTGATTTACATCGCCATCACCGCCCTGGCCCGTTTGGTGATCGCCGATGTCCAGGCGCATCATGAGGCAGGCATGGGCATGTTATGGGTATCAGCTGCGATTTTGCTGCTGGCGATTGCCACGCGGGTCATCCGGAAACCGCCGTCGGAATCGGAATACCACTGAACCAAAACGAACCGTTTTAGCCGTCGCAGGGATGCGGCGGTCCGCACCGGGCTAACAAGTCTGGCCTTTATCAAGGAGCTTTAGTGTTGGGGGATGAAAATGCCGCACAGACGGGATTTTCAAAATGATTACAAAAAGAACCTACCAAGGTCGAGGAGACATTATGAAACACACCATCAACCCTTCCCGCCGTCGCTTTTTTGCGCAAACCGGCGTCGGATTATTGGCCTACGCAGGGATGCCGGCTTGGTTACATGCCATGGAAGGGATGGGCGAGATGCCGAAAATGACACCGAAAAAAGCATCGGCCAATTTTCACCCGGATGTCGAACTCGATTTGATTTGTAAACCGTCGTCGGTGTCCATATTGCCCGGTCAACCGACCCGCGTTCAACAGTATTTTGCCAAACTGATCAAGGGCCCGGCCCATACGCTGACCGAAATTCCCGGTTCCTACCTCGGACCGATCATACGCTTCGAAAAAGGTCAGAAAATCAGGATCAATCTGCGCAGCGAATTGGACGAACCAACCATTACCCACTGGCATGGCCTGCATGTGCCGGCCGAAATGGACGGCCATCCCTTATATGCGATCGATAAGGGGCAAACCTTTGTCTACGAGTTTGAAATGCTCAATCGCGCCAGTATGAATATTTATCACCCGCATCCACATAACACTACCGCCAAACAGGTCTATCACGGTCTGGCCGGGGCGATATTGGTGAACGACGACGAAGAGCGTCGTTTGGAATTACCGGGCGGTGAATATGAAGTGCCGATCGTGATCCAAGACCGACTGTTCGACACCAATAACCAATTGCAATATGTCCGTCAGATGCACGACCGCATGATGGGCTTTTACGGCGACCGTATTTTGGTCAATGGTCGCCCCAATTTTCAGCTCGACGTAGCCAGCCGGGCTTATCGCTTCCGTATCCTCAACGGCTCAACGGCGCGCATTTACAAGCTGGCCTGGGACGACAACTCACCCGTTACCGTAATCGGTACCGATGGTGGTTTGCTGGAAACACCCGTCAACAAACCCTACGTGATGCTGGCCCCCGGCGAACGTCTGGATGTGTGGGCGGATTTCAGCGGGCGAAAAGTCGGCTCACAGCTGGTATTGCGTAGCCGTTCTTTTTCCGGCGTATTGCCAGGAATGGCTGAACGGATGATGACGGGCAGACACGGTGGAGACGATCAACAACACGGCGGCGGTGGCCATCGCATGGGCATGGGTGGCATGCACGGTAGCGCCTTGCCGGTCGGTAGCGATTATCCGATATTGACAGTGCGCGTGACTAAAAGTGTTAGCGACAGTCCGACGCTGCCCAATAAACTGTCTACGATTAAACACTACACGCTCGGCGATACCGCCAATCCCAACAAACCGGTGCCGATCGGCATATCCGAAGGGCCGATGAAAATGGTCTTGAACGGCCGGCCTTATGCCTACAACGACATCCTACCCAGCGAACGCATCCCGTTCAACACTGTGCAACTGATGGAGATTTTTCATGCGCATGGAGGTAGTGGCGGACACGGTGGCAACCAGACTAAAGCGCAATCCATGCAAGGTATGCAGCATGGCGGCGATAAAGCGTCCGAATCCGGCGGCCCTAAAATGGGCGGCATGGGCATGATGGGGGGTATGAAACACGATGGCGACGACAAAGCCCAAGGCGAAGGTGGTCACCGTATGGGAATGGGTATGCGCCATGGCAACGACAGTGGCGAGGGTGACCACAAAATGGGTGGTATGGGCGGCGGCGGTATGGGCATGATGATGTCGATGGCCCACCCGATTCACCTTCACGGCCAATATTTCCAAATTCTCAGCCGTACCATCGGCATGGGTGCAGGCGACGATTACGCCACGGTTAAAGACGGATTCATCGAAGGGGGCTGGAAAGATACCGTTCTGGTGATGCCCGGTGAAAGCGTCAAGATCATCAAACCGTTTCAGGACTTTAAAGGCTTGTTCATGTACCACTGCCACAATCTCGAGCATGAAGACATGGGCATGATGCGTGATTTTTCGGTGGAATAAACCTTAGAACAGAATCGATCCGGATTGGCGACAACAGACAAACTGATCTCCCCAAGGGCAGGATTGTTTTAAAAGCGCCTCTCCGGATCAACCACTTAGGAGGAAAGTGATGCCGACTAAAATGGAAAAAATTGAAATTGAAGGCATGCATTGTCTGGGGTGCGAGGACATTCTCAAGCAGGCGGTCGCCGGGATAGCGGGTGTCGAGCGAGTGGATGCCAGTTACAGCGCACAAACGGTGGAAGTGGCGTACGACAATGCCAAAACCCAGCGTGCGGCTATTGAACAGGTGATTGTCGCCAAAGGCTATGGCATTAAAAAAGCCCATGCATCGGCTGATGCTTGGCGGCGGATAAAACACTTTGCTTTGTTTTTGCTGTTATTGCTTGTCGTGGGCGGTGTTGCTTTTTGGGGCAAAAGCCAAATGCCGGCTGTGATGCAACAAATCCAGCCTCAGATGAGTGTTGTCGTACTGTTGGGTATTGGTTTTCTGACGGGCTTTCACTGCATTGGCATGTGCGGGGGCTTTGTGGTCGCCTATACCGATCCCACTAAGTCTAAGGCTCGACAGTTACTGGCACATTTGAGTTATGCCTTTGGCAAAACCCTGTCATATACCGTGCTCGGCGCGGGCTTTGGTTTACTGGGCGCAACCATCGCCATTACCCCGCAAATTCGCGGTGCCGTGGCCTTGGCCGCAAGCGTATTTTTACTGATTTACGGCCTGAAAATGCTCAATGTGTTTGCGTTTCTGCGGCGATTTACCTTGCGTATGCCCAGGTCTGTTAATCGCGCGGTTGCCGACGAATTGCGCAAACCACAGCGCAGCGCTTTGCGCACCGGATTATTGACCGGATTACTGTTGGGTTGTGGCCCTCTGCAAGCCATGTATGTGATGGCGGCTGGCAGTGGTGATCCGTTCCAGGGTGGCATGATTCTGATGATGTTTGGTTTGGGTACGTTGTTGCCGCTCTTGGGTTTCGGTGTGTTCGCCAGCTTGTTATCCCATACCGCCATGCGACAAATGGTTCACGTATCAGGCATTTTGGTGATTGCCATGGGGGTCATGATGGCGCAACGCGGCATGATGATGCTCAACGGTGGCCATATGCCAGCGACGCCCCCTCAAACCATGCAGCAACCCCGTTAAACCCGTTTCTATTATTGCAAAGGGAGATTCGACCATGCATCAAACGCCTTTAGAGCCAGTCATACCTAAACCCAGCCAGCTGCGGTGGGAGATTGGTTTTGCCTTGCTATTCAAAATCCTGTTGTTGATAGGCCTGTGGTTTTTGATATTTCGCTGGATGGATAAACCAGCCACCAAACCGGATATCGCTGAGCATTTTGCCTTGCCTGCCGCACAGCAATCCGGTAACCCCGATTTTTCTTCGCAACTCAACCAGGAGTCTCGCCATGTTCGGTGATGATATTGTCATGCTATCTCGCATGCAGTTCGGGCTAACCGCGCTGTATCACTTTCTATTCGTGCCGCTCACATTAGGCATGACCTTTATCCTTGGCATCATGGAGTCAGTCTACGTAATGACCGGCAAAGAGGTGTACAAGGACATGGTCAAATTCTGGGGCAAGTTGTTTGGGATTAACTTTGCCATGGGCGTCACCACTGGTTTGACGCTGGAGTTTCAGTTTGGCACTAACTGGGCTTACTACTCGCATTACGTCGGCGATATCTTCGGGCCTTTGCTGGCCGCAGAAGGTTGGATGGCGTTTTTTCTGGAATCGACCTTTGTGGGTTTGTTCTTTTTCGGTTGGGATCGGCTCAGCAAGGTCCAGCACCTTACCGTTACTTGGCTGCTAGCGGTTGGAACCAGTCTATCGGCATTATGGATTCTGATTGCTAACGGCTGGATGCAGCACCCGGTCGGCGCTGCGTTTAACTATGAAACTTTGCGCATGGAAATGACCAGCTTCGCGGATGTATTCTTCAATCCCGTCGCCCAGGTTAAATTCGTGCATACCGTCGCGGCAGGGTACGTCACTGGCTCGATGTTCGTGCTGGGTATCAGTTCCTGGTATTTGCTAAACAAGCGCGACATCGGCTTTGCCCGCCGCTCGTTCTCGATCGCTTCAGCCTTTGGCTTGGCCTCGGTCTTATCGGTGATCGTACTGGGTGACGAAAGCGGTTACACCTCCGGCGAAACTCAAAAGTTAAAACTGGCGGCCATTGAATCTGAGTGGGAAACCCATCCGGCACCGGCCAGTTTCACCGTATTCGGCTTTCCGGATCAAGCTAATGAAAAAACCGACTACGCCATCAAAATCCCGTACGTGTTGGGCCTGATTGCCACCCGCTCCATAGACGAAGATGTTAAAGGCTTGAAAGATTTGCGCGAGGACAGCGTGGTGCGGATTAAAAGCGGCATGGTGGCTTACGACAATCTGCAAAAACTGCGTTCGGGCAATAAAACGCCGACAGTTATGCAAGCTTTCGAACAACACAAAGCCGATCTCGGTTATGGCTTATTACTGAAGAAATATACTGAAAAAGTGGTCGATGCCGATGCCGCGACCATCCAAAAAGCCGCCAACGATACGATCCCCAAAGTCGCACCGCTATTCTGGACTTTCCGCATCATGGTGGCCTGCGGCTTTACCATGTTGTTCATCTTTGCAATGACTTTTTACTACTGTGCCACCCGCGTCGCCGACCAGAAACGCTGGTTACTGCGGATGGCGGTGTGGTGCATCCCGCTGCCTTGGATAGCTGCCGAAACCGGCTGGTTCGTGGCCGAAGTCGGTCGCCAGCCCTGGACCATCTCCGGCATCTTGCCGACCCATATGAGTGTTTCCAGCCTCAGTGCCGACCAGCTCTGGTTCAGTATCGCCGGCTTTGCGATCTTTTACACCGTACTGCTGACCATCGAGATGTATCTGATGCTGAAGTACGTCCGGCTTGGACCTAGCAGCTTGCATACCGGCCGTTATTGTTTCGAACAGCAACACGCCTAATCCACTGTCATAAGGAGTTCATCATGTTTGATTATGAAACCATCCGCCTGATCTGGTGGGTATTTATCGGTGTCGTCGGTATCGCCTTTGCGCTAACCGAAGGTTTTGATTTTGGCGTGGGTACTTTGCTGCCGTTTATTGGTAAAAACGATGTCGAGCGTCGCGTGATCATTAACACGGTGGGTGCGACCTGGGAAGGCAACCAAGTCTGGTTGGTACTCTTGGGCGGCGCGATTTTCGCCATCTGGCCGGCCGTGTATGCCACGTTGTTTTCCGGCTTGTACGTAGCGATGCTTTTGGTGTTGTTCTCGCTGTTTTTTCGCCCGTCAGCGTTTGATTACCGCAGCAAGATCGAGGATCCACGCTGGCGTAATAGCTGGGACTGGGCTTTGTTTATTGGCAGCAGCTTGCCACCGATACTGTTCGGTGTGCTGGTCGGTAACTTGATTTTGGGGCTGCCATTTCATTTCGACAACGATCTGCGTTCATTTTATGACGGTTCTTTCTGGGCCTTGTTGAGTCCGTTCGCCTTGCTCTGTGGCGTGACTGGACTGTTGCTGACCACCTTTCATGGCGCTTTATTTCTGAAATGGCGTAGTGAAGGTGTCATTCATTTGCGCGCGGTGTCCACTATTAACGGACTTGGGCCCATGCTCTTACTTGCCTTGGCCGCTACCACACTGTGGGTGTTCGTCGGCATCGATCGCCCCGAAATCACGCAAATGGTGGCTACCGATGCACCATCCAATCCCTTGAATAAAACCGTGATTGCTCAGGGCGCCACTTGGCTACAACATTTCATGGCTTACCCCTGGATGTGGTTGGCTCCCATCATTGGCTTTATCGGTATTGCACTGGCTTGGCTATTAGGCAAAGGTGATTCGCGAATGGGTGCCTTTGTGTCGAGCAGCCTAGGTATTGTTGGCATTGCCTTGACCGTTGGTTTTGGCCTGTTTCCATTCTTATTGATTTCCGCGACTGACCCACGTTCCAGTTTAACTCTGTGGGATGGCAGTTCCAGCCATAACACGATGCTGTTAGCGTTCTGGATCACCGTCGTATTCCTACCTATCGTGTTGCTGTACACCCGCTTCGTTTATCGGGTGATTTGGGGCAGCGTCACCGAAGAGACTGTTTTGAAAGACAGTCACACACTTTATTAAGGAGAAACATCATGTGGTATTTCGCTTGGATACTCGGCGTTGGTTTCGCGGCATCCTTTGCCATCATTAACGCCATGTGGCTGGAATCGGTGTGCGACATCGATACCCATGGCATCGATCAATCCTGTGAAAGTCTGTCGAAGCGCAGTCAAGAGAGGCTGTCATGACCACCGAACGTATCGTCCGGATTGTCGCCGGCTTTTTCATTCTGCTGTCTCTGAGCCTGGGCGTTGAAGCAAGTCCCTTGTTTCAATCCAGCAACTGGCTTTGGTTTACCGTCTTTGTCGGGGCCAATTTGTTTCAAAGCGGTTTTACCCGATTCTGCCCGCTGGAAATGATCCTGAAAAAATTGGGCATACAACAAACTTGCCATTAACACGGGCAAAAAAATAATTATCTATCAATTAGGAGTAGTCTCATGGCAAAAATAGTAATCGTAGGCGCGGGCATCGGCGGTATCCCGATGGCACTGGAAATGAAGGAAAACGCGCGTAAAGAAGACGAGGTGGTGGTGATTGCCGATACGCCGACCTTTCACTTTGTACCTTCCAACCCTTGGGTCGCCGTCAACTGGCGCAAACCGGAAGACATCAAGGTCGAGTTGGCGCCGATGTTCAAGAAAAAGAAAATTGGCTTTATCCAACAAAAAGTGACTCGTTTTCATCCGGAAAACAATCAAGTCGAATTAGCCGACGGCGCCATGGTCGATTACGATTTCCTGATCATTGCCACCGGTCCTAAATTGGCGTTTGATGAGGTCCCGGGCTTAGGTCCCAATGGCCATACCCAATCGGTTTGCCATGTCGATCATGCCGGTGAATCCGGTGAATTCTGGAACAACTTTGTGGAAGATCCAGGTCCGATCATCATCGGTGCTGCACAAGGTGCCTCGTGCTTTGGGCCAGCGTATGAATACATGTTCATCGCTGAAACTGATCTGCGCCAACGCAAAATTCGCGACAAAGTCAAAATGACCTATGTCACTTCCGAACCTTATATAGGTCATTTGGGTTTGGGCGGCGTCGGCGATACTAAAGGCATGCTCGAAGCTGAGATGCGTAACAAGCACATCAACTGGATCTGCAATGCCAAGATCGACAAAATCGAAGCCGGCATGATGTACGTCACCGAAGTGGACGAGAACGGTCACGAGAAAAAGAAACACGAATTGCCGTTCAAACACAGCATGATTTTGCCAGCCTTTAAAGGTGTGGATGCATTGACCGGTATCGATAAACTGGTAAATCCACGTGGTTTTGTCATCGTCGATGAGCATCAGCGTAACCCGACCTTTAAAAACATCTATTCGATCGGCGTCTGCATTGCCATTCCCCCATTGGAACAAACGCCGGTGCCAACCGGTACACCGAAAACCGGTTACATGATTGAATCGATGGTTACCGCAACCGCGCACAACATTCGCTCTGAACTCGACGGCAAGCAACCCAAGGAAAAAGGCACCTGGAATGCACTGTGCCTGGCGGACTTCGGTGACTCGGGTGTGGCGTTCCTGGCCATGCCGCAAATTCCACCCCGCAACGTCCAATGGGCATCCAGCGGTAAATGGGTGCATTTAGCCAAAATTGGGTATGAAAAATACTTCATGCGCAAAGTCCGCAAAGGTATCAGCGAGCCTTACTATGAAAAACTGACCTTGAAAATGTTTGGCATCATGCGTCTGAAAGGCTAAGCAGGCTTAAACAGCGGTGTTGTTAAATCGGACTCACCGCTGTTACTTTGGTCGATGAATAGAGTTTCTGATTCTGTTCGTTATTTATCGTCCGATCCGTTTTAACTGAATGTAGATTACTCCATGAGACATAGACATTTTTGGTGGGTATCGTACGCACTAGTGCTGGTGTTGAATCCAGTCTTTGCCGACTCAGAACACCGCCAATACACCCTTGAGCAGACCATTGATACGGCTTTGGCCAATAATCCCGAGCTCGGCATCATGCAAGCCCGTATCGAACAGGCCAATGCCCAATTGGGTGAATCGTTAGCGAGTTTTTATCCGCAGATTAAAGCCAGCTTGTCCTATCAGCATAGCGATAATCCGGCTCAAGCCTTTGCGATGATCATCGCGCAACGCCGCCTCAGCTTTACGGGTAGCGACTTCAATCATCCTGGTGGCGTCGATAATTACCGACCGCAAGTAACAGCAAGCTATTCGCTGTTTCGCGGTGGTCAGGATTATTACCGCAAACAAGCGGCGGAACTGGGTGTGGAAACTTCGGAACTGGAAAAATCGGCGACCCGTAACCAGTTGGTCAATAACGTCACCGCAGCCTATTACGGCGAGTTGGCGGCGATGGAAGCGCACGAGATCAGTCAACGATCCATTGCAGCGGTGCAAAGCGAACTCGATCAATCGCGCATTCGCTTTGATGCCGGTACCTTATTGAAATCCGATGTCTTGTCGCTGGAAGTGCAATTGGCCGAAGCCAGGGATGCCGAAATTCAAACGGCCAACGCCATTGAACTGGCTCAGAGCATGCTAAAAACCTTGTTGGGTTTATCCGCCAACGAAGCCTTCGCAATCAATACGACACAACAAGCGGTTTTACCCGCTGCTCCGGCGGTTTTTGACGAATTGCTCAATCAGGCGCTCAGCAGCCATCCCGAACTCAAAGCCGCTGAAAAGCGTATCGCTATCGCCGAACAGCAACTCAATGTCGCCCAGGCGGCTCATCTGCCCAGGGCCGATGCTTTTGTCAGCTACGGTTCAGACAGCAAAGATTTGGCCTTCAGCAGTAATCGCGATAACGTCACTGCCGGTGTAATGGTGGAAGTCGATGTGTTTTCCGGCTTCGCCACGCAAGAGCGCATCAAAAAAGCCGAACATGAATTAACGGCTGCCCAAGAAACCGCCAGACAAACCCGTTTACGGATTGAAAACCAGCTCAAATCCGCACAGCTCAAATTACAGGAAGCACTCAGCCGTGCACAGGTTAGCAGCGTAGCCGTGCAGTCCGCGGAGGAAGCATTGCGCCTGGTCAATGAGCAGCGCCAAGCCGGTGTCGTGACAGTGACCCGATATATCGAAGCGGAAGTCGCACGGGACAAGGCGCACACTCGCCAAATCACCGCTCGTTTCGATGCCCTGCGCGCCGAAGCAGAACTCAAACAAGCCACCGGTTTCTGGCAATAAAGGAGTCATGATGACCGAACATTTTTCTGAATCAAACACGCCGAAGTGGCTAATTCCTGCAGCAGCGATCACGGCGTTGCTGCTGGTGATTTTATTTGCGCTGGGGATTTTGGGCGGCGATGAAAAAACCGAACCCGGCACCACTGCCTGGAGTGGGGAGGCCTTACCCAGCGGTGCGCAAACTTTAAAAGTAGGCAAACAAACGGCCGATAATGACTTGTCCTGGCAAGGTGTGGTCAGATCGCGGGTAGCGGCAAAGATAGCGCCAAAATTGAATGCGCGTATTCTTGAAATCCTCGTGCATCCTGGCGACAAAGTAAAGAAAGGCGATGTCATGGCCCGTCTGGATGATAGGGAACTGCGCGCCGCTTATCAGGCGGCCAGTGCCGCGCATACGGCTGCTCAGGCCCAGGCGGCGCAAGCCAGTGCCGATGAAAAACGCATGGTTGATCTGTACGAGAAACAGGCGGCGACCCGGCAAAATTACGACGCCACGGTCGCACAAGCCAAAGCCGCGCGCGCCATGGCCAACCAGGCCGCCAGTGCAGCCCAACAAAGCCAGGTGATGTTGGGTGAAAACGTGTTGTACGCACCGTTTGACGGAATTGTCGGCGAGCGCCTACAAGAGCCGGGGGATATGGGTTTGCCCAATCAGCCTGTCGTGACCTTGCATAAACCTGACGACTTGCGTCTTGAAGCCTCGATTGCCAGCCATTGTGCTGCGTCGATCAAATTGGGCATGGATGTCAAAGTACGCTTCGATACCTTACAGGAAAGTGTAACGGGAACGATTGATGAAATGGCCCCGGAAATCGATCCACAAACCCGTACTCAAGACATCAAAGTTAAATTGCCGAAAATAGAAGGCTTGCAGCACGGCCAGTTCGGTTGGTTGGAACTGGGTTGTGAAACTGCGCAACAAGCTTTAATGATTCCTGCGGCGGCTATTTTGCATTATGGCCAATTAGAAGCCGTTAAAGTCATCGATGGTGAAAGGCTCTCGACGCGTCACATTCGCACCGGGAAAAGCTATGGCGAGCAAGTCGAAGTGCTGTCCGGGCTGCATGAAGGCGATACTATCCTAAGTAACGGTGGGCAGTTGCCATGAAAGACGCCATGAAGTCCGCTGAATCCCAAAAAGACAGTCTGACGGTGGCCATCGTCCGACTGTTTACCACCTCGCATCTGTCTTTATTATTTTTATTGATTTCACTGCTGGCCGGTGCGGCAGCTCTGATGCTGACCCCTCGCGAGGAAGATCCGCAAATCATCGTACCGGTGATGGATGTGTTTGTACATTATCCGGGCGCGACGGCCGAGGAAGTCGAAAAACGTGTTACCACGCCATTGGAAGTGCTACTCAAGCAGATTCAAGGGGTGGAGTATGTCTACTCGGCGTCCAGTCCGGGCCAGTCACTGGTGACAGTGCGCTACCGGGTCGGCGAAAGTATCGAAGACAGCTTGATCAAAACCCGTGACAAACTGCAGGCCAATTTGGACATCATTCCGGCCGGCGTCAGCGACTGGGTGGTGAAACCCGTGGAAATCGACGATGTACCGATTTTGTTGCTGAGCTTGTCGATGCCCAAAGGCAGTGAAGACATCATGGCTATCCGTCGCATTGCCGAAGAACTGATCGAACGTTTGCGCGCGATTGACGATGTTGGTGAAAGTTCCGTGCTCGGTGCCGCACCAAGGCAGGTTTCGGTGCATCCTGATCCCGCTAAATGTCAGGCTGCCGGCGTCAGTCTATTGGAGGTGCAACAAGCCTTGGCGCAAAGCAACGTCAATTTGCAAACCGGCCATCTCAATCAAAACAACCGCGAAATCCTCTTGGAATCCGGTCCCAACTACCAGTCTGTTGAGCAAGTTGGGGCGACGGTGCTGAAAAGCGTGGCCGGCCGACTGGTGTATTTGCGTGACGTCGCCGAAATCATTGATGGCCCAAAGGATACCGATTACTACACACGCATCGGTTTCGGGCCGGGTGTCGAACAGATGAAAACCATCGGCCATAGCGATGCATTGCCCACCGTCGGTGAAGAGCGGCAAATGGCCACCATCGCCATTGCCAAACGTCGCGGCAGCAACGCGGTCGGCGTCGCCGAGCAGGTATTGGAACTCACCGAACAATTGCACGGCACGCTAATCCCTGACAATGTGTTAGTGACCGTTACCCGCAACTACGGCGAAACCGCCGATCATAAGGTCAACGAACTGGTGATGCATTTAAGCATTGCGATATTGACCATCATTGTACTGCTGGCCCTGTCGCTGGGTTTCAAGGAGTCGCTGATTGTGTCATTGGCGGTGCCGATGACCTTTGCTGTGACCCTAATGCTGGATTTGATCTTTGGATACACCATTAACCGGGTGACGTTGTTTGCGTTGATCCTGTCGCTCGGTTTGCTGGTGGATGATCCTATCGTCGATGTCGAAAACATCCATCGCCATTACAAGATGCGTAAAGAGCCGCCATTGCAGGCTTTGTTCACGGCGGTCAATGAAATCCGTCCTCCGACGATATTGGCGACGTTTGCCGTGATCATGTCCTTCGTGCCGATGTTTTTCATCACCGGTATGATGGGGCCGTATATGGCGCCGATGGCTTTCAACGTGCCGATTGCGATGCTGATGTCGTTGCTGATCGCTTTCACGGTCACACCCTGGGCTAGCTATAAACTGTTAAAAGGCGATTACGGTAAAGATCATGGGCCGGAATTCGTGCTACAGCAAACGCGCGGTTTCAAGCTTTATCACGCCATCATGGCGCCACTGCTGAACAATAAAACCAAAGCTTTGTGGTTTTTGCTGGCTGTGTTTATCGCCTTTGTCTTGTCAACGCTGATGGCCGTCACTCGGGTTGTGCCGTTGAAACTGCTGCCGTTCGACAATAAAAATGAACTGCAACTGGTGATCGACATGCCGCGCGGCTCATCGCTGGAAGCCACCGATGAAGTGGCCACGGCTTTGGGTCAATATCTTGCCACCGTGAACGAAGTCAGCAGTTACCAAACCTATGTGGGTCTGGCTTCGCCAATGGACTTTAATGGCCTGGTGCGGCATTACTATTTGCGTCAAGGCGCTTACGTCTGCGATATCCGCATGGTGTTGATCGACAAAACCCGCCGCGAGCAACAATCCCATGCCATTGCACTGAGAATGCGGCCGGATATAGAACGCATCGGCAAACAATACAGCGCCAACATCAAAATCGTCGAAATGCCGCCGGGGCCACCGGTATTATCCAGCGTGGTTGCGGAAATTTATGGTCCGCCGGAAGCCAGTTACGGCGACATCATCAAAGTGTCGAATCGGGTAAGAGCTGAACTTGAAAAAACCGAAGGCGTGGTGGATGTCGACGATTACGTCCAAGCACCACAGGACCAGTTTCATTTTATGCTGGATCAGGACAAAGCAGCCTTGTTGGGCATTAGCAATCTACAGGTCGCCAACAGTCTGAAACTGGCGGTCGAAGGGGGTATGGCCGGTACTTTGCATATCGCCAGTGAACGTCAGCCCTTGTTGATCGAGTTGCAATTACCTAGAGCCGCACGCTCCTCGGCAGCGGATTTACTCAACTTGTCGGTCAAGTCCATCAACGGTGACTTGGTACGACTGAGTGAAATCGGTCACTTCGCCCAGGAAAACGGTGACCAGACCATCTACCACAAAAACCTGCAACGGGTGTCTTACGTACTGGGCGAAATGGCCGGCAGGAGTCCCGTGGAAGCGGTTTGGGACTTGGGTGACAAACTCGAACAACAGCCATTGCCATCCGGCTACCGAACCGAAATGGCCGGCGAAGGCGAATGGAAAATTACCGTCGATGTGTTTCGTGACTTGGGATTAGCTTTTGCGGCGGCCATGGTGATGATCTATATCTTGCTGGTAGGGCAGACCGGTTCGCTAGGCGTACCGCTGATCATGATGATTGCGATTCCGTTAACGGTCATCGGCATCATGCCAGGCTTTTGGTTTATCAACTTGTTTGCCTCGGATGTCGGTCAATATGCCGACCCGATCTACTTCACCGCCACGGCGATGATCGGTATGATCGCCCTGGCCGGCATCGTGGTACGTAACTCGATCATCCTCATCGATTTCATCGAGAATATTTATCGTGGTAATCCGCACATCAGTTTAGCCAATGCGATTATTGAGGCAGGCGCGACCCGTTTGAATCCAATCTTTCTGACCGCCGCGTCGGCGGTGTTGGGTTCGGTCATGATCGTCCTCGACCCGATCTTCTCCGGTCTGGCTTGGAGCTTCATCTTCGGCATCATCGCCTCGACTTTATTTTCACTCATCGTGATTCCGGTGGTGTACTTCTTGATCAATCGCCATATGCCTAAGGAAGTAATTGCTGATGAATAGCGGGGAATCATGAAGCAGAATATTGTGGTACATCGCCCGACGGATTTGTCGCGGCGATGGGCGCAAGGCATTGTTAATCATTATGCCGCTGATGCGAAAGTCTCGGACATTAGTATCCAGTCTGTCAGTGTCGGTACCTCGACTCGCCTGCGGGTGTTGGTCAACCATGATGCGCCCCATATAGTGCCATTGCGATGGTTTGTAAAAACACCATCCCTAGCCATAAAGTCGCGCATCATTACGGCATTGCCGCGTCTATTACATAAGGAAGTGCACTTCTACCAGTCACTTTCAAAGGCATCGCCCGTCAAACTGCCACACATATTGGCAGCACAAACTCGATGTTGCCATGGCTCTACGTTGGTAATGACCGATCTTGCCGAATCCGGTTTTATACCGGGCCAACCTGATGATGCCTTGTCGCTTCACCAAGCTAGACAAGTGATTAAGCAACTCGCGCGATTTCATGCGCATTATTGGAATAATCGTCAGTTACTCCAAACCCATCGGTGGCTTAGCGGCTTCAATAATCGTGCTGAACATTACATGGGGAATTTGCTTGCCGTACCTTTAATGAAACAAGGTCTTAAGCTCGCCGTCAATCTGGTTCCAGCCAATCTTCATAAGCCTGCGCTTCACTATGCGGCTAATCGCCACCGCATTACCCAATCGCTTGCGACAGGTCCTCAAACACTGGTCCACCACGATTGCCACCCCGGCAACCTGTTTTGGCAAGACGCGCAGCCGGGTTTTCTGGATTGGCAACTGGTACGAATGGGAGAAGGTATAGGTGATGTCGCTTATTTTTTAGCCACCTCGTTAAAACCAGATTGCCGCCGTGCCCACGAATCAGAACTATTGAATCTTTATCGAGAATCATTGACCAAGCATGGAGTGGAAGAGATTGACGATAAAAGTTTGTATCAACGTTATCGTGCGCATCTTTCCTATGCGTTTGAAGCGATGATCGTCACGCTGGCGGTCGGCGGCATGATGGAGCGTAGCAGCAACATTGAGTTGATAAAACGCGCAACGGCCGCTGTTAACGATCATGATAGCCTAGCCGCTGTTGCGGTAGATGTTTAGGTGAATTTGTCTTGAATGGGGATGTTGGTCTGTTCGTTGAGGACTGAAGAAAATCGGCAGACTGAATGAGAGTTTTGCCTAAATCAATTCCATAAACTCGCTCAGCTCGGTCTGCACGGTATGGCGGTGGCCTTGGAAAAACAACAGTCCGAACAAAAATATACTGCCATGCCTTTTGAGCAACGTCTGGGTTTATTGGTTGAGCAGGAGTTGTTGAGTAAAGATGCCCGCAAGATTGAACGACTATTGAAAAAAGCCAAACTCCGTTATTCCTAGGGCGGTACTCGAAGTACATTGATTATCGCAACCAACGCAGCCTAGATCCATTGCAAATGCAGATGTTGACGACAGGCGAATGGATGCGGCAAAAACAAAAACTTATCCTGACGGGTACGACCGGCACCGGCAAAAGTTGGGTCGCCTGTGCCTTTGGCCAACAAGCCTGCCGGCAAGAGTTGCTCACACTCTACATGACCGCAACCCGCTTATTTGAGAATTTGACTGTAGGGCTGGCCGAAGGCAGCTTGCCCAAACTGCGCCGTCAACTGGTCAGTGCATCGTTATTGATTATTGACGATGTTGGTATTGACGGTGCCGACTCAACTCGGGCCGATTCTCTTGGAAATACTGGATCAACAATCGATGGTCTGATCCTTGATCCTTACCAGTCAATATCAAATCAATAAGTGGTACGAACTCTTCGCCGATTCCACCGTTGCAGATACGATTCTGAACCGAATCGTCCATCGGACGCATCCGATAGAACTCAAAGGAGAATCAATGCGCAAACCGAAAGGTAAAAACACGACCTAAAAGCCGTCACTTGAGCACATAGGCGCTAAATAGAAATCGAGCACCCAAACCATCATTGAATAGAAGGCAGCCGTCGTAAAGCACGAAATGCCCAAACTGATCCAAAAACTCCAGCCCAAGCGAAGAAAAAATGGCAAGCTTAAAAATAAGGCTAATGACGGCAAAACAAGCCAGAATATCGATTGGGAGAGAGCGGCGATGCGTTCGTAGTCGCCGGTCTCTATATAGAGCCAGATAAACGCAAGCAACGATGTCAGCGGCAATGATGCGATCAGCGCCGCCCAGAGGGTGCTGCGATTTCGACGATGACGACCGATGTGATCGCCACTTTTAAAAGATATTGCCACATTATAAAAACCCCATATAGAATCAAAGGTTTAAATTGTAATGATGTTAATCGCTGGTAATGCGGTTTAAGTCTTCCTCAACAATCGTAGTCTGTTAAAGATCACCAAAAGAGACGCTCCCGTATCGGCGGCGATGGCAGACCACAGGGAAGCTGAACCCAGGAAGGTCAATATCACAAACAGCACCTTGACTGCCAGCGAGAAGCCGATATTCTGGCGAATGACGGCAAGGGTGTGCCGGGAATGGTCGATCAGCCAGGGCAGTTTGGCCAGATCGTCGGACATTAAAGCGATGTCAGCGGTCTCAATAGCGGCGTCGTTTCCTCCCGACCCCATGGCGATACCAACGGGTAGCCCACGCAATTGCCGGGGCGTCATTCACTCCATCGCCGACCATGGCTACGTAACCATACTTGGAAACCAGCATTTCCACCGCAGCAACCTTGTCCCACCGGCAACAGTTCGGCATCAACCTCATCCACTCCCGTTTCCCGCGCGATGGGCTCAGCCGTTGCCTCATTGTCGCTGGTGAACATGATGAGGTGCTCGATACCCGTTTTGCGCAACGCCTGAACAGTTTCGATGGACTCCGAACGCACCGCATCGGCTAAGGCAATGACGCCGCATACGTGGGTTTCGTTACCCACGACTCGGTAAACATCACCACACCGACGATCACAATACTCTGCGACACAGCCGCATCGGCAGCCATGTGTAGATTAGGTCCCGCGAATGCTCCCCCTCTACGTCACTTCAAAAACAACCAAGCAGACAAAACGTTGATTAAGATGCAAACACTTGCTATTAGTGTAACTGTCAGTCCTGCCACAAGAGGAGACGCAGAAAAGCGCTGGGTAGGCTTCCAGGTTATGGCATTCGCTAGTGCCGACAAAATCGAGGGGCTACGTAAGTCCATAGCTGTAGCGCCCGCTAGGAGGCTTACGAGCGAGAATAGATACGCCCCATGCCAGAAGTAAGCCTAGTGCATCGGACAGGTTGTGTCCGGCATCAGCCATTAATGCGGTCGAGTTGGCAGTGAGTCCATAGGCGATTCGATAGCTACAAAAGCCATGTTCAGAACGATGGCAAAGGCATTACAAAATTGTATAGTTTTGGTGAATTTTCGGTAATGAACGAGGTGTTACTCTGAATCCCAAGTCAGGCAATCCCGTCTGATCTCAACGAGGATCAATAGTATGAAAATAGTCACAACGATATTTGCAATGATGATGGCCGGCAGTGCTGTCAGTCTGGCGCAAGCAACTGAAACCAAAGAAAAAGAAGTCAATGAGTTGCAACTTTTTAGTCAAGCCAAAATTTCTTTACAAGATGCGATTAAGGCAGCCGAACAAAAAACCGGTGGCAAAGCCATGGAAGCCGAATTAAATGATGAGTCCGCCGACGTACAGTTCGAAGTCGAAATTGTTAAAAACGGTAAGGTCCATGAAGTGATCGTCGATGGAAAAACTGGTCAAGTACTCAAGGTTTCCCTGGAAGATGAAGCCAAAGAAGGCGCTGAAAACAAAAAAGAATAGGCTACTAACGCCGGGGAAATTCCCCGGCATTTTATATTCATGAAAATATTAGTCATCGAAGACGACACACAAACTAGAAACTATGTGGCTAATGGTTTGAAAGAACGAGGCCATATGCTGGACTTGGCGAAAGATGGCTATGAAGGTCTGTTTCTCTCTCAAGAGTCCCGTTACGATCTGCTCATTGTTGACCGTATGTTACCGGGACTCGATGGGCTTAGCCTGGTAAAAAAATTACGTAGTTCTGGCTGTTCTGTCCCGGTGTTGTTTCTGACCACGATGTGCGGCATTGATGACCGTGTTGAAGGATTAAATGCCGGTGCTGACGATTATCTGGTCAAGCCTTTTGCATTCATTGAGTTAGATGCGCGAGTAAACGCGCTATTGCGCAGACCCAGAGAGACCGTGGAACAGAGAATTTTACAAGCTGGCGAATTGGAAATTGATTTGCTGAAAAGACTGGTCAAGCGCAATGGGCAACTGATCGATTTGCAACCCACAGAATTTCGCTTACTTGAATACCTTGTTCGCCATGCCGGACAAGTCGTCACCCGCACCATGTTGCTTGAAAATGTTTGGGATTTTCATTTCGATCCGAAAACCAACATAGTGGAAACCCATATTAGCCGCGTGCGCAGCAAAGTGAATATCGGCGACCAACCCGATCTAATCCAAACCGTACGCGGCGCGGGATATATGATTCGTGAAACTGTATAGCCTTGTCAGCACTGCCGGTTTTAAATTATCAGCGCTGTATTTAGGGCTGTTTATGTGTTCTTTCCTGGCTATCGGCACGACGGTTTATCTATTGACAACACATTCCCTGGAACACCAACTCAGAACTAATTTGGAGTCCGAAGTAGCCCGGCTTAAAACAGAATATACGTCCGGCGGGTTACCGGAATTAACGGCCGAGATTAATGAAATGATCGATTCACAATCGAATCAGGTTTTGGAATACGGGGTGTTGAATCAGGATGGTCAATTGTTAGCCGGTAAGTTCAATCAGTTTAAGCTTACAGAAGGATGGCAAACCCTCAAACTAACGCTGCGAGACCGTGGAAGCGATGCGATAGCGAGCGAAGGTCGAGTAGTCCCTGGAAGCCATAGCGCCGGGCGGTTTTTCGACTAGAAAAACTGCAAGGCATTGCGAAATGGCGTCGAGTCATGGTTGCGGCTGGGCAATGTCGCAAATTCTAGCGGGTGGAAATCCCGTCTCGGTAACTGCTAGCCACAGGCCGAGTATCGAGCCTTGCAGGTCAGTTGGCAACAACTTGCTTGATGCGTAGGCACGAAAACAGGCGAGGAGCAAAGGTAACGGATAAGGCCGACCATGAAGGTGATAAGTCCCGAAATGACGGGTTGGAGAGGGCTGATGGTTTCATGACGCCAGCAAGCAACAAGGCAATTCGCGTTAAGGCAAGTGGATTGTCTCCGCCCGGGATAGTTAGCCGTTTCGAGCCTGATAGCGAGAATGTGCGGTAACCCAGGAGATCCCTACGTTGGCATTAACGATGGTTAATGCACTTCCCGACAAGCCTAAACAGCAAGAAAGGAAGCGGTGGCGTATGGAAGTCGGAGGTTCCTATAGTAGCGACGAATGCGGGTAATGCCGCAGGAGCCAAGGGGAACCGGTTTAAGATAACGATCAACGGAAACATGCCCCGACACTGGGCGGACTCTGTGCATGACAACAACAATTGAACGTTTCACACAATGGGCGCGGGAGAACCCGCAAAAGCAGTACACGGCGCTGATGGGGCTCTTGAGCAGTCCGGTGGAATTGCTGGCCTGCTTTGATGAGCAGCCTGGCAATAAAGCGTGCGGAATCGACCAAGTCTGCAAAGCAGATTATGAAGTCGATGTCGTAGCGCGGATTAACGAGCTATCAGGCCGACTGAAGCGATTAAGCTACCAGCCGAAGCCGTCACGGCGCATGTACATTCCGAAAAGCAACGGCAAGGTCAGACCGCTTGGGATACCGAGCTTTGAAGATCGGATAGTACAACGGCAAATGACCAAGATACTGGAAGCGATTTGGGAACCGGAATTTAGGCGTTGCTCCTATGGCTTCCGGCGGAACCGTAACGCACATCAAGCGTTGGCAAGGCTGGCGGAAGTGATCACCAACGAAAACACCCAATGGATCGTCGAGGCGGATATTAAAGGCTTCTTTGATAACGTCAATCACGATTGGCTGATGAAATTTCTGGAATACAGGATCAAAGACCCGATATTTCTACGAATCATCAGGCGTTTTCTCAAAGCCGGTGTGCTGGAAGATGGCGTATGGCGGCATGACGACACTGGAACACCGCAAGGCGGACTGATATCGCCGGTGCTGGCCAACATCTACCTGCACTACGTGCTCGATGTCTGGTTTGAGCGTAAATTCGCCAAGACGTGCCAAGGTAACGCTAAAGTCGTCAGGTATGCGGACGACTTTGTAGTCTGCTTCGCCTGTGAAGACGACGCTAAGCGGTTTATGACGGACCTGCCGGAACGGCTGGGCCAATTCGGTCTGGAAGTCGAGCCGAGCAAAACCGCCTTGCTCCGTTTTGGCAGCCAAGCGACAACATCATGCGGCAAAGACGGTGCCAAACGTCCGGCGACTTTTAATTTTCTGGGCTTCACCCACTACGTGGGCAAGAGTCGCAAAGGTCGGTTCATAGTGGGGCGCACGACGCAACGCGATCGGATCACGAAGAAACTTAAAGAAGTCAACCAGAAACTGGCACAGTTAAGATTGCAAGGCGGGAAAGCCATGATGCTCTATGCGCGGCGGCACTTGGTCGGTCACGTGGCCTACTACGGTGTGAGTGGTAACGCCCGGCAGATCAGAAATTACGCTTATCGGATAAGCCGCGTGCTATTCAAATGGATTAATAGAAGAAGCCAAAGGAGAAGTTGTAACTGGGCAAAGTTCAGCAAGGTGTTAAGGGCATGGATGCCATCGTTGCGAATCCAGCACAACTTATACCCCAAACCATTGTGGATGACTTAAACTGGGAGCCGGATGGTGTAACGCTCCAAGTCCGGTTCTGCGAGGGCGGTAGCCCGTAAGGGCTGCCGCTACTCTCCCGAGAGCCAAGGCTTTGATCCCCTTGCTGGGTCAAAGCCGAGGTGACGCGGACGGCCAGGGCCGCCGAAGGCAATCACGTGGCGGTGTAGGCGCGATTGCTAGCCAAGGATGGCTAGCAATCTTTCCCGCCGGAAGCCGACACTCGCCGAACCGCTCCCCCAAAAGAGCAACAGAACAAGCCGTTTTTTTGATTTACGTCGTCTCATTACCCAATCATATTTGGCTGGGTGTGGCACAGAATAGCAGTCATATTGAAGAAGCTGGCGAGGCCATTGTTCAGGCATTTTTATGGGGTTTCGGCTTAGTGATTGCGTTTGGATTAGCGGGCGGAATTTATATTAGCCACACTTTTCTTAAAAAAATCGACCGTATCATCAAATCTACCCAGGCCATCATTGCCGGTGACTTAAGCCACCGGTTAGCGGTTTCAAAAAACCAGGACGAATTGGACAACCTAGCATTCTTATTAAACCGCATGTTGGATAAAATTGGCGCTTTAATAGAAAACGTTCAGCAGGTTTCCAACGATATAGCCCATGATTTGCGTACCCCGGTCAGTCGTTTGAAATTCCGACTCGAAGCAGCTTTAATGTCAAACTTATCCGAAGAGCAATACAAAGAGCAGATTGCCAACGCCATTACTGAAGCCGATACAATTCTGGATACGTTTTCAGCGCTATTGAGGATTTCCCAGATCGAATCCCAATCTCGCCGCAGTGGGTTCAAAATGATCAATCTCAGTGACCTTGTGATTGCGGTAGTCGATGCACTGACTCCTACAGCAGAGGAACAAGGAAAAATAATTGCTTCTGATATTGAACAAGCTTGTGAGCTATGCGGAGATAAAGAACTTATGACGCAGCTTGTTTTTAATCTCTTGGAAAATGCTGTCGTGCATACACCCGAACACAGCGGAATCACCGTTAACCTACGCTCCTTTGATGACTGGGTTGAATAGATTATTGCCGATCACGGCCCAGGCATTACCGAAGCACAGCGCCAAAAAGTTTTTCAGCGTTTTTACCGGCTGGAGCAAAGCCGTACAAGGCCTGGCAATGGTCTTGGCTTGAGTATTGTGGCTGCTATTGTCGATCTGCATGACGGCAAAATAGTGTTATCCGATAACTACCCAGGCCTAAAAGCGGTGCTCAATTTCCGGAAAAAACCGGATCAATTTACTTCAGTATGAATTCTAAGGTAAGCAAACCTTTTATCGTGATGTGGCTCTGTTGGCTCGTTGGCTGCGCACAATATCAAGCCAAGCCATTAACCGAACAAGCCATTCAACAGCAGCTTAAAACACCCTCGAAGCAACAATTAATTCTTCAGGCCTCACAGATCAAGCATCCTTTACTGATACCCATCGCATTTAATATGCAGGACGGGTTGTCGCCGGATGAGGCGGCTATTTTGGCGGTATTACGCAATCCGGAATTATGCGCAATACGGGACCAACACCTCATTGCCGGCGCACAACTCTTGCAGGCAGGCTTATTGCCTGACCCTCAAGTCTCTTACAGTATTGCAGTTCCATCCGGAAACTCTGATTTGAGTTCGGTCAGTGCGTTTGGCATTGGCCTCAGCTGGCAGGCGACGGCATTGATTTGGCAGCAAAACAAAATAACAGCCGCTCAGAAACAGCAACAGAACGTCGACTTGCAAATTGCCTGGCAAGAATGGCAAGTCGCCCAGGCCGCCAAATTGGCGGTTTATCAATTGATCATTTACACCCAACAACTGGCTTTATTATCTGAAATGGCGGAACGCCTGGAGAATAACCGTTCTCGGTTACAGCAAGCCGCCGACGAAGGATTAGTCACGGAGCTGGAACGGGTTGCTGCCGTGTCAGCCAAAAATCTAGTCGATATCCGCTTACTTGCCCTTGAGCAACAAATCACGCAACAACGTCAACGCCTGAATCGCGCTATGGGCCTAAATCCCTATGAGGTGATTAAATTACAAGATACCGCTTTACTCTCGCAACTAAGCACGCCTTCCTATGAGGTTTTGATCAAGCATGTCGACAATCGGCGCCTGGATTTAATGGCTCTGAAACTGGGCTATGAAAGCCAGGAAGAGCTCGTGCATATCGCCGTGATGCAACAGTTTCCACAAATCAGTATTGGCTTTGATCATGCACGGGATAACAGCAATCTCTACACGGTAGGACTGGGTGTTTCGATGACGATACCCATATTGGATCGAAATCAGGGACAAGTCGCGCTGGAGCGGGCCACGCGACAACAACTGTTTGATCAATACACTAACCGGTTATTTCAATCGAGAGCCGATATTGCCGAGTTATTGGTCACTATCGACTTACTAAATCAACAAATTGCCTCGGTCCGGCACGCCATTCCGGATTTGGCCAACTTGGTGCACGCCTATGAAGCGGCTATTGGTGTCGGTCAAGTTGATGTATTCAATTACTATGTGGCCTGGAATAATTTGACCGATAAAAAGATTGATTTTCTGAGCCTGGAATTACAGTTACTGCAAGCGAAAATTGCCTTGGAAGTAGCGAGCGGACTTTATCAAGTAGCTACTGATTTTCAAGGATAATCACTATGAAGTCTTATTCTAAAACGAGTGTTGCCCTGGGTGTGTTACTGATGCTTGCATGTGGTGTCACTCTATTCTACCAGGTACGAAAATCGCCAGATTCGGTTGGCCAGGAGGTTCCGGCTGCTGAAGAGCCTGTTGCCCAAGTTGAAACAATTAGGCTTAAAAAAGGAGAAATCAAGGAAACCTTTACCGCCTATGGCCAGGTCTTACCCTTGCCGGAAAAGCTGAAAACGGTGAACGTGCCTTATACCAGTCAAATCGAAAAAATCCAGGTCAATCAAGGTCAATTGGTTCAAAAAGGTGATTTGTTAATCATCTTAAAACCAGGAACCGACGCGTCTTTACAATTGGAACAGGCGCAAAGCGAATTAAATGCCGCACTCCGCGAAAATCAACTGTTACAAGAGCGCATCCGCCTGAAATTGGCGACAAAGCAGGATCTAGTGGCCTCGCAATTACGCGTTGCGCAGGCCAAGGTGATGATCAAGAATTTGACTGAGCGTGGCATCGGTAAAGAACAACTGATCAAGGCTGAAAACTCCGGCATCATCTACCAGGTCAACGTCCAACAAGGACAGATTGTGACTGCCGGCACGCCGCTATTACAACTCGTCGACCAAAATCAGTGGGTGGTGCGACTGGGAATCGAGCCGGAAGATTATTATCCTTTGCAAATCGATCAGCCCGTGTTGATTACTCCGGTCAACACACCGGTTGCAGAGCTAGTCAAGGGCCGCATCGAAATTATCACTCATCAGATCGATCCGGCCACCCGCTTGATTAATGTCTTTGTCAGACCGGAATTAAATCAAACCTTGCTGATCAACGACTTTGTCGAAAGCAAAATTATCATTTCCACTAGTCATGCCTTACGGGTGCCACGCCAGGCAGTATTGCCGGACGATGGCGGATACAGCTTGTTTACCGTCGAAAACGGTCACGCCGTTAAACATCAAGTGCAGATAGGCGTGGATAATGATACCGAAGTTGAAGTGATCGCAGTGGACTTGAAAGAGCAGAATGAAGTCGTAGTTTTAGGTCATTACGAACTACAAGCGGGTATGGCGGTATCCGTCAAACTAAGTCCAATCTACGATCAGGGCATAGCCCCATGATGCAATGGGCCTATTTACACCGGCGCTCAATTTTGTTGGCGCTCACCCTGTTTGCTATCGCAGGTTTTTTTCTCATCTACAGTACACCGGTCAGTTTATTTCCGCAGGTAACGTTTCCAAGAGTCGTCATCCATCTGGATGCAGGCGATATGCCTGCCGAACGCATGGCGGTTCAAGTAACCTGGCCGGTAGAAGAAGCGGTTCGCGCTGTACCTGGTGTAAAGACTGTCCGTTCGTCGACCAGTCGCGGCAGCTCGGATATTTCTATTAATTTTGACTGGGGCCTGGATATGGTGGCCGCCATGTTGCAGGTTGAGTCAGCGATTAATCAAATTCGTTCAACGCTGCCCACAACTTTGGCGTTCGGGGTCAGACGCATGGATCCGACGATATTTCCAGTGCTCGGGTATAGCTTGTCATCCGCCAAGCATGATCTGGTAGAGTTACGGGATATAGCCCTGTATCAAATCAGACCCCTGTTGTCGTCCATTCCCGGTGTCGCAAAAGTGGAGGTGCTTGGCGGCGCGATAGCGGAGTATCAAGTACTGGTCGATCCGGCACGTATCAATGCTTTAGGGTTAAGTCTTGACGAGATTGCCAAAGCTCTATCGGCAGCCAATGTTATTCAGGCTGTCGGACGGCTGGAACAAAACTACAAGCTCTATCTGCTATTGGCCAATACTCAATTTCAAAACGCGGAACAAATTGGCCAGACCATTTTACGCAGTGGTCAAAATGGGTTGGTATTTGTGGAAGATGTCGCGCAAGTGGTTAAATCGACGGCACCGCAATGGCAGCGAATTACTGCCGAAGGTCGTGATGCCGTGCTGTTTCAGATTAATCAACAGCCGGGCAGCAGCACCGTTGAAATTGCTCATAACGTCCTAACACAACTGGACCTGATCAAACAGAAACTGCCTGCTGATATTAAAATTGCCAAATGGTACGATCAAAGTGATCTGATTGTTGCATCGGCCCAAAGTGTGAAAGAAGCCTTATTGATCGGCTTGGGCCTAGCGATCATTACCTTGTTGGTGTTTCTGCGAAATCTCAAAGTTACCTTGATTGCCGCTATTAGTGTGCCGATGGCTTTATCGGCAACCGTATTAATCATTCATTTGCTAGGCTTGGGTTTTAACATCATGACCTTGGGCGGCATGGCAGCTGCCGTGGCGTTAATTATCGACGACGCCATCGTCATGATTGAACATATCATACGTCGTATGCGTGACGCATCAGGGACTTATCTGGAACGCATTCATCTGGCTGCCCATGAATTTACCAAACCTTTGGTAGGCTCTTCGGCATCGACAATCATTATATTTGCTCCATTAGCTTTTTTAACGGGGGTCAGCGGGAGCTTTTTTAAAGCCTTATCTATCACTATGGCTTCGGCTTTGTTTATCTCTTTTATTGTGGCATGGTTAGCTGTGCCGTTACTGGCATCACATACTTTGTCACAAAAAGATACCGCACAGGACGAAAATGGCCGGGTGACGCGCTGGTTTCATCAGCATTATCAGCGCTTGCTACAACGACTGTTACCAATGCCCTGGTTGGCATTACTCGCATTGATTCCGCTTTTAGCCGCTGGTTTCTTTGGCTGGCAACAGACCGGCTCAGGCTTCATGCCGTCAATGGATGAAGGTGGTTTTATTCTCGATTACCGGGCCGCTCCCGGTACATCAGTTTCAGAAACCGATCGCTTATTGAGGCAAGTAGAACAAATTTTGGGAAACACGCCGGAAGTGGATACTTATTCGCGCCGTACCGGTAACAGTTTAGGGGGCTTTATTACCGAAGCCAATGAAGGTGACTTTTTTATCCGCCTGACGCCTTTGCCCCGCCGCAGTTTGGATGAGGTTATGGACAGTGTGCGTAAACAAATCAGTACCCAAGTGCCCGGTTTGAGTATTGAGTTGGCAAAACTGATGGAAGACATCATTGGTGACTTAACCGCAGTCCCGCAGCCGATAGAAGTGAAATTATATTCGGATGACGGCGCGGCATTGAAAGTACTGGCAACGAAAGTGGCCAGTATATTAGAAAATATTCCAGGCGTGGTTGATCTTAACAACGGTGTTATTCCAGCAGGTGATGCTATCAACATTAGAGTGTTACGCGATAAAGCCGCCTTGGAAGGACTCAATCCGGATGACGTCAAACAAACCCTAAATAGTTATTTAGCAGGGACTGTCACCACACAATTGCAAGAAGGCCCGAAGATGGTGAATTTACGCCTTTGGATACCTAAAAATAACCGCTCAAGTACCCGCACCATGAATGAATTACGCATCCGTTCCGCAGACGGTCATTGGGTGCCGCTGAAAAGAATAGCGGAAATCACCACCGAAGTCGGGCAGGTGCAAATTAAACGGGATAATTTAAAACGTATGGTGGCTGTCACTGGTCGCATTAGCGGCCGCGATATGGGATCAACTGTTGCCGATGTCATTAAAGCCATGGATCAACCCGGATTACTACCTCATAACGTTTATTATGTGTTAGGTGGATTATATGAGCAGCAACGCCTGGCATTTCATGATCTGTTGATGGTATTCATCGCGGCAGTGGCACTGGTTTTTGTCTTATTATTATATTTATACGAACATTTTCATGTGGCACTCTCGATGATGTTCACTACGCTCATGGCGGTTGCTGCGGTTTTTGTCGGTTTGTGGCTTAGCAACACCGAATTAAACATCACGGCGATGATGGGGATGACCATGGTCATCGGTATCGTCACTGAAGTCAGTATTTTTTATTATTCGGAATACCAAAGCCTGCCGAAATCAGAGGTGGGCATCCAGCGTATGATTACGGCCGGCAACAACCGTATGCGTCCAATTGCCATGACCACAGTGGCGGCCATCTTAGCGCTCCTACCCTTAGCGATGGGCATCGGCGCTGGTTCTGAAATGCTTCAGCCGCTGGCTATCGCCATCGTTTCCGGTCTTATTGTTCAGACGCCATTGGTACTCATCGTGTTGCCGAGTCTTTTAGCTCTACTCAATCAGTTAAAACCTAAAAAGTCGAATGAATACCAGCTCTCTAAGCTGCTTTAATTAGGTATCGATAAGGCGATTGCTCATCTGTGAAAATTTGAAAGTTTGGCGTTTTTGCCTCGATATTAGACTTGAGGCAAAAAATCAACTTGCTGGAAACAATGTCTTTTAGTATTCCATTGTCACAAATCAGTATGCGTGTCCCAAAGCAAAGATAGCGTTCCAATCCCATAGCTTAAATGCTAGCCTTGATTGGAGTCCCTTTTTCCGCGATTACCAGCAATGTAATCAGCAGAATATCGCCCCTGCGTTGGAATAGTTATCGCCTCGATGTATAAATTTTACGAAGTAAGTTGATCACCCTTCACTCCTGTCCGTTTTATTTTATTAGGCCACGACATGCACTGGCATAACAGTCAGTTATTCGGCAGGATAAAACGGAGAAAGCATACCGATATTGGCGTCTTGGGTGATGTTGCCGTCAAACAGTTTCACTGACAGATTACCGTTTACCTGTTTGGTAAATGGAAGCAATAAACCGTCGATATAGTTTTGCGCATTCTCTAGCGAATCGAATTCGTAAAAGCCGCCGACGGTTTTATTGTTAACGCCGCTCAACCAGGTTTTCGATTTCAAACCCGGAAATTTTTTCATCTCGACATTGATAGCTTGCCAATCGATTTGATCGAAGGGAATAGCAACTTGAAATTCCGCATACAAAAATATTTTCATTAGTCAGTCTCGGTAAGTAATGGAGTTATAGCCAGTTGAATGCTCAAAATGGCTCTTTAAAGGGTCTTAAATCCAGTTCATGCGTCCAAGCGCTGGGATGTTGTTGGTGTACCGCCCAATAGGTTTGGGCGATAGCCTCCAGATTTAGCAAGCCATCGGCACCTTTCGCGGCGACGAATCCGGAAAAGTGCCGGTGCGCGCGCTCACCGTCAATCACGCCATCGATGATGGTATGCACCACATGAATACCTTGCGGGCCGAATTCCCGTGCCATGCCTTGTGCCAAGGCCCGCACAGCAGCTTTGGCGGCGGCAAACGCAGTAAACGGTGGTTTCGCCCGTAATGATGCTGTCGCGCCGGTGAAAAACAAGGTACCGCTTCCTTGTGGTAGCATGTGTTTAATGGCCTCGCGACCGAACAGAAAAGCGCCGAGACTGTTTTGTTGCCACAAGGTGGTGAACATGGTCAGGTCGGTTTCCAGCAGCGGCGCGGACAAATTACTATCGACATTGTAAGCAGCGATGTGCAAAATCTTGCCGCCAGCGGTGGCTGTCTCGAACAAGCGTTTTATGTCGCTTTCGCTGGTGGCGTCAGCGATCACAGGGACAGCCACGCCTCCCGCGTCGGCGATGGCGTCCACGACCATGGCTAGTTTCGCCGAACTGCGTCCGGCGATAACCACTTGTAAGCCTTCCGCCGCAAAACGCTGAGCCAACGCCGCTCCCAAGCCTTGCAACGGGCCAACACCCAGTACCAGCGCCATTCTGTTCGTCGTCATCAGCTTGCCCGTCCGGCCTCGGTTGCGGCGGGTACTTCCAGCAAGCGCCCGGATTTAACGTCGTAAATAAAGCCGTACACCGGAATATCGGTCGGTACCAAAGGATGGGATTTGATACGTGCCACATCTTCCAAAACACTCTCCGCCTGGTCCTTGATGGTCAGCCAGTTGATGTATTTGCCTTCGCAACAGCCTGGCCCCTCACAGCTATCATGCCATCCGTTTGCGTCGACACTGGCGGTTTTCAGGCTCTTACCCAACAAGTCGCTCATGATGTCGTTGTTGAAGGTTTCCATGCCGCAATCGGTGTGATGGATCACGAACCATTCGCGGGTGCCCAGTAGTTTGTAGGAAATGACCAGCGAACGAATGGCATCATCGCTGGCCCGACCGCCCGCGTTGCGAATCACATGCGCATCGCCTTCCGATAAGCCGGCGTATTTTGCCGGGTCCAGCCGCGCGTCCATGCAAGTCAGAATCGCAAAACGGCGACCCGGCGGCATGGGTAAATCGCCCTTGTCGAAACCGGCACTGTAGCCTTGGTTGGCTTGTAAAACTTCATTCAGTATTGTGCTCATGTCTGTTCCTGTTAGCCGCGGCCAAAAACCAAGGAAAAGTTATTGGCCGGCATATCGATGATTTCTTTTAACACCATGCCATGGTTGGCGGCGGCTTTTTTCAGATCGGCGACGTCTTTCAAACCCCATTCGGGGACTTGGTGGGAGGCAAGGGTTTCGTGGAATTCCTTATTCGAATCGGTGGTGAATGCACCTTCCACCCGAAATGGGCCGTAGATCAGCAAAATACCGTCTTCGCTGAGCAAGTGCGACGCGCATTCCATCATACCGTCGGCAATCGAAATCGGCGCAACCTGGAAAATATTGATACAGAAGATGGCGTCGAAGCTGCCTTTGTCGCCGGGGTTGAACCAGGTATCGGGATCGGTCAAATCCAAATGCACCGGATCGGCGATGTTGTCGTTACCGTGATCGGCAGTCAATTGTTTGATGTTGTCGAACACCTCCTGATCCTTGTCGGTCGGATGAAAGTGTAAGTGATCGAAATGCGGCGCGAAAAAGTTGATATGCATGCCGCTGCCGGTGGCCATTTCCAAAACCCGGCCTTTGTCTTTGGGGAGTTTTTCTTTTAACACGCCCAAGATCGGTTCGCGGTTGCGATTGCCAGCCCAAGCCACGTATTCGCTTAGCGGGTGCGGGTTCAATGGCGGTTTGTTATCACTCATGATGATCTCCTCGAAAGATTTTTTATAGTTTTAGCGTTCAGCCAAGTTCACTGGCTGGCATTGAAATCCGTTTGTCGCGGTATCCATAAGCTTTACAGCAATCTCTAGGCCAACATTGATAAAAGCCTCAGCACCATGAAAATCAATTGCTTGTCAAAATCACATGGGCAGAAGTGTGAATTCATGTTTCAATATGTGAAATTTGTTTTCATTTTTTTTAAGTCTTTCATGAACGCACATGATTTTTCCCTGATTTCTCCGGTGTTTTTTCTACAAACTTTCATCTTGGAGTTGATGCATGCCTGCGAACAGGAAGGCGGTGATTATTGCGAATCGTTGATCGAACGCATCGCTAAAAGCGCCGGCGTCTATTTCGAGCAGACCTATCGCGATGAATATCAACGACGAGGCGAATTGGGCACTGAAGACTACATCGATTTAATCCTGGCTCTGAAGAATCGCATTGGTGGCAACTTCTCGCTGGCGTCGGTCGAAGCCGGCACCATTACCGTAGTCAACAGCCGCTGCCCGTTCGGTGAAGGCGTCACAAACTTTCCTGAACTATGCCGGATGACCTCCAGCGTGTTCGGCGGCATCGCAGCACGCAATTTCGGTTACGCCAAGGTGGAAATCCGGCAGAGTATTGCCAAACAAAACGGCGGCTGTGAAGTTTGTATTCACACCAATCGCGATGTCGCCGCCGATAAGCCCGGTCTGGAATATCGCCGCGACGATCAGCAAAACGACAAACTGGAAATGGCCGAGCTGCATTCCCGCATTGAAGAGCGGATGCGGAATGTGTGGTGGAGCAAACCCAAACAACATGCCGCCAAACCGGCGCCTGCGATTGTCGCTAAATCCAAGGCCATGCAAAAGGTATTGCAGCAAGTAGAAGTGATTGCGCCGACAAAGGCCACCGTGCTGATTAACGGTGAAACCGGGGTTGGCAAGGAATTGATCGCACGGGCGATTCACGCGATGAGTGAGCGCGGCCATCGACCCTTCGTGGCGATCAATTGCGGGGCGATTCCGGAAAGCTTGATCGAAAGCGCGCTGTTCGGTCACGAAAAAGGCGCGTTTACCGGGGCCATCGAAGTGCATCAAGGCTTTTTCGAACGTGCCGAGGGAGGCACTTTATTCCTAGATGAGGTGGATACCTTATCTCCCGCCGCGCAGACCCGTTTACTGCGGGTGATTCAGGAAGGCGAGATGGAGCGAGTCGGCGGCAAACACACCTTGAGTGTCGATGTGCGCATTGTTTCGGCTACTAATCGGCAATTGGAGCAACATGTCGAACAAGGATTGTTCCGTCAGGACTTGTTTTATCGCTTGAATGTAGTGCGATTGTGGATACCACCATTGGCACAGCGCCCGGAAGACTTGCCGCATCTGGTACAACTGATTCTAAAACGTTTGAACGACAAATACGGCAAAACTGTGCAGTCCGTCAACCGAGAGGTGATGGGGCAAATCAGAGGCTATGCGTGGCCCGGCAATGTGCGCGAGTTAGAAAATACGCTTGAAAGAGGCGTGCTGTTTTGCAAAAGTGGCGAACTGACCCAACTGGATTTGGATAGAAAGCAGGCTATAACGACAGGCGATTGGAACGCACAAAAGCAGCAAATTTTGACAGATGCCGAACAAGCCTTTCTAAAGCAGGCTATGCAAACCTATCGCGGCGACGTCAAACAGGTGGCTGCAGCGATGGAACTGACACCCCGAGCGATTTACGGAAAACTAAAAAAATATGGTATTAGCGCCGGTCAGTTTAGATAGGTAGATCGCGTCGTCGACGCTATCGACTTTGATCGACGACCCCGTCGGCCATCTTAAGCATTTCTCTTACGCTGTCTTGCCAGATCAGCGAAGCGTTGGAAATCACCGTCAGGCTACGCAATAAGGCTATCGCCTCGCCGAGACCCTCATCGAGAGTTGGTTCGCCATTGGGGACGAAGGTCAGAAGTCAACCACTTCCCCCGGTGCCGCTAGCTTTTTAAGATGCTTTGCAACCGCATCGTATATGACTTTCGGTTTATAAAATGCGTGAGGCCGGTTTCAATGTAGGACGGCGGAATAGTTCATGACAGGAAGTGCAGGTAACCTTCATTTTATCCAGCGTGGCGGGGATATCATCGAACTGATGGATCTGGGTATGAATGTTCAAGGTTTTTACTTCATCGCGAAGATCGTCGGCCAATGAATAGAAGTGCTTGAGTTGGTCGGCGTCTAGATTGAGTCTTGGCGCGGCTTTCATCAGACAGTCCAGTGAGCTTTCCGCGCCTTTGGCGACCTCCAATATTAGGGCGTTTGCCTGCTGCCGTTGTTTATCCAACTCAGGTTCAGTCAGATGACGCTCTAATACGAGGTTATTCAAACGGCGGATAGAGTCCCCTAGCTTAGTGCCGGTAACGCTATGTAAGGTTACCTCATGGACGGTGCTCTCCTGTTCGAGAGCCGGTCGTTGTTCCCGCGATAGGCAACCGGCCAAAGCCGCTGTCAGTGATAGTGCAATGATGAGTGATGTTTGGGGCATTGTTTTCTCCTGGTATTGACGGTTTTTTATCGCGTTAAGCGCAAGAATTCCATTTAGGCGTAGGAGACCTAATAGTTGGACTGGATTCGGCGATTCATATAGATGCTGTCATTTAATCACCGCAAGGTTGTTTTTAGTCGATATTACTCTGGAAATATTGGGGCTTGATTATAAAAGCGCCTGACAGGATAGAGTTTCGTAGAACTGCACTAGACATAAAAAGCTAATCTACTGTTTGTATCCAAACGTTAGATTCGTAATCGTAGCAAGGCCTACTTGGGGCGCACGCAGAATTCGGAAAAATGCGTACGCTTAGTCAACTGAGCCGTCGCAATTATCGTAACTTACCGCGAGTGATTTTCCGCTTGCATAATTTGTTTATCACGATAAGATAGTAATTGATTACTATCTTTCTTGAGAGCAACCTTGAATACTCATGTAAAACATCTTCCTGCCGATGAACGACGAGCCGTAACAGTCGAGGCTGTGGTTGAGTTGGCGGGTTCGCAAAACCCCAACGAAATCACAACTGCGGCTATCGCCAAACATATGAATCTGACCCAGGGCGCGTTGTTTCGCCATTTTCCGACTAAGGATGCCATTTGGCAGGCAGTCATGGAGTGGGTTGCTGAACGCCTCTTGGCGCGGATTGATTGTGCCGCGCAAGGTATTGAATCGCCTCTGGCCGCGATGCGGGCGATATTCATGAGCCACGTCGAGTTCGTGGCCGAGCATCCAGGGGTTCCTCGAATGATGTTTGGAGAATTGCAACGTGCCGAGCAGACCGCGCCCAAGCGTATAGTGCAAGCCTTGATCCGGCGTTATGGAGAACGCCTGCACCGACTGATCGAGGCGGGCAAGGCCTGCGGCGAGCTGTCCGCCGCACTCGATACCGAAGCTGCGGCCACCCTGTTCATTGGCACAATCCAAGGCCTGGTCATGCAATCGCTGCTGGCCGGCAACGTGGAGCTTATCCGCCACGATGCACCACGCGTCTTTGCCATTTATCAGCGTGGCATTCGGAGTGCGCAATGAATCGCATGCCTCTACAAAAACGAACCTTGGCGCTTCTGGCAGTTATGGTGCCGTTGCTTGTGCTTTTCGTCTACGTCGCCTTACGATCCGGTCCGCTAGCACCGGTAACCGTGACGGTTGCGGAGGTAAAGTCAATGTCAATTACCCCGGCGCTATTCGGTATCGGCACGGTGGAGGCGCGCTACACCTACAAAATTGGTCCCACGGTTGCCGGTCGCGTGCAACGTCTGGAGGTGCATGTGGGCGATCGGGTGAAGGGCGGTCAAGTGTTAGGCGAGATGGATCAGGTCGATCTCGATGATCGCGTCCACTCGCAGGAATCGGCATTCAAGCGTGCCGAAGCGGCATTGCGCGAAGCGAAGGCTCGGCAGGCGTATGCAAAGGCCCAGTTGCATCGATATGAACAATTGTTTGCGGTACGCTCGACCAGCGAAGAAATAGTCGCTACCAAGCGACAGGAATTGCAGATCGCGGATGCTGTACTTACGGTTGCCCATGAAGACGTCGCTCGTGCCCGATCTGACCGGGAGGCGTTGATTACGCAGCGGGGCAACCTGCGCCTGATCGCGCTTGCTGACGGCTTGGTCAGCTCCCGCGATGCCGATCCCGGCACAACTGTCGTTGCTGGTCAAGCTGTGGTGGAAGTGATCGATCCCGAAAGTTTATGGTTGAACGTACGCTTCGACCAGATCAGTGCCGCAGGGCTTGCCGCTGGACTGCCAGCCCGCATTGTGTTGCGTTCGCGCAGTGGCCATGTGTTGGCCGGCCGCTTACTGCGGGTAGAACCCAAGGCTGACGCCGTGACCGAAGAAATGCTTGCCAAGGTGAGTTTCGATTTGCCTCCCGATCCATTGCCGCCGCTGGGTGAACTGGCCGAAGTTACAGTCGACTTGCTTGCCCTACCAGTTGCCCCGGTGATGCCCTATGCCGCCATCCATCGTGAGAATGGGCAAGTGGGAGTCTGGCAAGCTATGGACGGCGACCTGCACTTTACCCCCGTTAAATTAGGTGTTGCTGATCTTGATGGCCAAGTACAAATACGCGATGGCCTGAAGGACGGCGACCAGGTAGTGGTTTACAGCGAAAAGGCGCTGACCACACGCAGCCGAATTCATGTGGTTGAACACATTCCCGGTGCAGCACGATGATCAACTTGGCGGGCCGCGATATTCTCCATTCCTGGGGTAAGTTCGTGTTCACCGGCGTCGGATTAGGCTTATTGATCGGCGTGACGCTGAGCATGGCCGGCATCTATCGAGGCATGGTCGACGACGCACAGGTGATGCTGGACAACACAGGCGCGGATTTGTGGGTAGTGCAACAAGGCACTCAGGGGCCTTATGCCGAATCGTCCAGTCTGTACGACGACCTGTATCGCAGTCTGCTGAATATGCCGGACGTAGAATATGCCGCCAATGTCACCTATCTGATTATGCAGGTAGGCCACGGCGAGCAGGATGTTAGCGCCATGGTGGTTGGCGTCACGGCCGGCAAGCCGGGTACGCCGGGACAGCCCCGGTATCTCGTCGCCGGGCGACATATCACCCGTAGTCACTATGAAGCCATTGCCGATATTTCCAGCGGATTTCAGCTCGGTGAGCGCATCCGAATCCGCCGCAATTTTTACACGGTCGTCGGATTATCTAAACGCACGGTATCTTATAACGGTGACCCGATGGTCTTCATTCCGCTCAAAGACGCACAAGAAGCGCAATTTCTGAAAGACAACGATGCTCTGGTTCAGCAGCGCCGCCGCAATGCCGAGAACCCCGACTTCAATCATCCAGGCATTCCCGATCTGCTCGCTGTGGTGAACGCATCGCAAAGCTCCAACACCTATGTCAATGCGGTACTTGTTAAGCTCAAACCCGGCACACTCCCTGAGGATGCCGCCGAAACGATTCGCCGTTGGACGCGCCTGCAGGTTTATACCCGTACCCAGATGGAATCGATTCTGATGGACAAAGTAATCGATAAATCAGCCAGGCAAATCGCCTTGTTTTTGGTGATTCTGAGCATCGTCAGCGCGGCCATTGTTGCTTTCATCATCTATACCTTGACCTTGGGAAAAATCCGGGAAATCGCGGTGCTTAAACTGATCGGCACCAAGAACCGCACCATTGCTGGCATGATCATGCAGCAGTCGCTTGCGCTTGGCATTATCGGTTTTGTGGTGGGGAAAATCACCGCTACCTTTTGGGTGCCGATTTTCCCCAAGTATGTGCTTTTGGAGCCACTTGATTCCGTCGCCGGTTTTTTCGCTGTGCTGACAATCTGCGCATTGGCCAGCCTTGTCGCTATCCGTATGGCGCTCAAAGTCGATCCGGCCGAAGCCATAGGAGGCTAAGATGAACGGCAAAGGCATTCACATTGAAGGCTTAAAGAAACGCTACGGCGAGGGCGATACCGCTGTCCATGCCTTGAGGGGCGTGGACATGCAGGTTGCTCCGGGTGAGGTGGTGGGGCTTATCGGGCCGTCCGGTTCCGGCAAGAGCACCCTGCTTAAGTGTCTGGGGGCGGTGATCGATCCGACTGCCGGCCGCATGGTTCTGGGTGATGAGGTGATCTTTGACAACGGCTGGAAAGTCCGTGACTTGCGCGCCTTGCGGCGGGACAAGATCGGCTTCGTATTCCAGGCGCCCTACCTGATTCCGTTTCTCGATGTGACCGACAACGTTGCACTGCTGCCGATGTTGGCAGGTATTCCCAATAGTAAGGCGCGTGCGAAAGCACTGGAGCTCCTCACCGCGCTGGATGTACAACACCGCGCCCGCGCCATGCCATCGCAGCTTTCCGGCGGCGAACAGCAGCGCGTTGCCATCGCCCGCGGGCTGGTCAATCGCCCGCCTGTGATTCTTGCCGACGAACCCACCGCGCCGCTCGACAGTGAGCGGGCCATGGCCGTCATCCGAATTCTCAACGACATGGCACGCCAGTTCGAGACCGCCATCATCGTTGTCACCCACGACGAAAAAATTATTCCCACTTTCAAACGCATCTACCATATCCGCGACGGCGTGACCCATGAGGAAGCTGGCGAAGGACGGGGATTTGAGTGAGTAAACAATTAAATTCAAGGTGCTTTATGACATATCAAAACTTCCCTAAAAATCTCTTTACAGTCATTGCAGCCAGCGTATTTCTAGCCGGCATCTACTCGCATGCTTGGGCCGATGGCGATACCGAAGCTAAGCCATTAGAACTACACAGGATCATGCAAGAACTTGGTAAGAACATGCAGACCATCACTGACGCCATTTCTCGTGAAGATTGGGCTTTGGTCGCCAAAGTTGCACCACAGATCGCCGAGCATCCAGAGCCACCTGTTATCGAGAAGATGCGTATCCTGACGATCATTGGCACCGATATGGGTACGTTCGAAAGTCATGATGAAATAACGCATCAGGCTGCGCGGGCGCTGGAACAAGTTGCCACACGCAACGACGGACAAGGCGTGATCGCTGCCTTTGCGAACCTGCAAAAGGGTTGTCTGGCCTGTCATCATAGTTTCCGTAAACCATTTGTGGAACATTTTTATGGGCAGAACTGAAGTAATGCGCAGTCTCGGCGCTGATCGCACGAAGTCCGATCACACCCGCGTTCTGGCATACACGACCTTGATTCTTGCCGGATTGCTGACGGGTTGTACCGTAGGGCCCGATTTCAAACGACCGGCCGCCCCCGATACTCCAGCCTACACTGCAACCCCTTTGTCGACTCAAACGGCATCCGCAGCCACGGCTTTGGGGGATGCACAACACTTTAGGATCGGCGCAAACGTGAGCGCACAGTGGTGGCGTGATCTGAGATCTTCCAAGCTCAATGCGCTGATAGAGCAGGCTTTTCAAGCCAGCCCAACACTGGCGTCTGCCCAGGCCACGTTACGTCAGGCGCAGGAAATATATTCCGCACAGGAAGGGGCGATGATGTATCCCCAAGTCGATGCTAGTTTCGGAGCCCAGCGACAACGCTTTAATCCCATCGTATTGGGGCAGGCCAGCCAGCCGCGGGAATTCAGTCTGTATAACGCCGGCGTCGACGTGCATTACCAGCTCGACCTGGCAGGCGGTAACCGCCGCGCATTGGAAGCCTTAGCCGCCCAAACCGAGTATCGTCGCCACGAATTGGAAGGTGCGCAGCTGACCTTGGCGGGCAACATCGTTACCGCCGCGATCACCCAAGCCAGGCTTGCGGCACAAATACAGACTACGGAGGCCATTCTTCGCGCTCAAGATGAACAAATTCACATTACCCAAGAACGCGTGCGGCTAGGCCAGGGCGCACCGGATGAAGTATTGGCGCTGCAAACCCAAGTGGAGCAGACTCGCGCCGGACTTCCCGTGTTGCGCAAACAGAGTCAGCAGAATGAACATCTGTTGGCCGCACTCACCGGCCGTACCCCGGGAGATGGAAGTTTGCCCACTTTCACGCTGGAAGAATTCACCTTACCGTCCGATTTACCCTTAATCGTACCTTCCGAGTTGGTGCGCCGCCGCCCCGACATCCTGGGCGCAGAAGCGCTGTTACACGCTGCCAACGCGGAATACGGCAGTGCAATCGCCAAGCTGTATCCACAACTTAATCTTAGCGCCGATCTCGCTACGCAGAGCTTGATTGCAGGCGCATTGTTCGGCCCCGGTTCAGCAATATGGAACGTCCTTGGACAACTAACCCAGCCGCTCTTTAATCCCGCACTGCCCGCCGAAAAGCGCGCGGCATTGGCCGCGTTCGATGCAGCTGCGACCAATTACCAAAGCGTCGTGCTCGAATCCCTACGCAATGTGGCCGATGTACTGCGCGCACTGGAGAACGATGCCCAGGCATTGGCGGCATTGGCCGCCGCCGATGCTGCGGCACAGGGCTCTTTGCAATCCGTGCAGAGGCAATATGCATTGGGTGCAGCCAGCTACGTTCAGCAACTGATCGCACAACAAGCGGCGCAACAGACCAGAATCAACTTGACCGCGGCTCAGGCACAGCGCCTTGTCGATAGTGCGGCTCTGTACCAAGCTATGGGCGGAGGTGTCGGTTAAGGCTATACGACTGCTTGGCATCCAACAAGGCATGACCGATTTTTGAAAACAGACGCACCTTGTCGTTGATCGCCTTGCCCTGCTGCTGGAACTGCTGCTGATGCTTGTTCTTGGCCGTGCTGAACAACTTCATCAGGATACGGTCGTGCAGAATATGAATAATGACAGTACACGCAAAGTACCCATTGACGCTCCGACTTCTTTTATAAAACCACGCTGGAAGTCACTGGTCCTTACGAATGAAGGTATTGATCGTCGTTTCTATGAAATCTGCGCACTAACGGAATTGAAAAATTCACTCCGTTCTGGTGACATCTGGATACAAGGTTCTCGACAATTCCGGGACTTCGACGAATACCTGTTGCCATCCGTGAAATTCCAGGCGCTCAAACAGGAAAAGGAATGGCCGGTCGCCGTCAATCCAGATTGCGACCAATACCTGCATGATCGTTTGCAGTTGCTTGAACGACAACTGACCACGGTCAACCGTTTGGCATTGGCCAATGAATTTCCCGATGCCATCATCACCGATTCCGGTCTGAAAATCACCCCTTTGGATGCCGTTGTCCCCGAAGCGGCACAACAATTGATCAACCAAACGGCATGTTGCTGCTGCGTATCAAAATCACCGAATTATTAATGGATGTGGATGACTGGACCGGTTTTACCCGCCATTTCGCGCACCTAAAAGATGGAGATCCCGCTAAAGAACGCACCTTGCTGCTATCGGCAATCCTGGCATATTCGGGACGAAACCTATTCCGCAGGATTAGCCGAATTGGTGAATGCCCAATTCAACCATGCATTTGCCGAAAACTGGGGCGATGGCTCAACCTCGTCTTCCGACGGCCAGCGTTTTCGGGCAGGCGGCAAGGCTGAGAGCTCAGGCCATGTCAATCCGAAATGTGGCAGCGAGCCGGGCAGATTGTTCTATACTCACATTTCCGACCAATACGCTCCCTTTAATACCAAGGTCGTGAACGTAGGCATCCGTGATTCGACCTATGTACTCGATGGCTTGCTGTACCATGAATCCGATTTGCGGATCGAAGAGCATTACACCGATACCGCCGGTTTTACCGATCATGTTTTCGCGCTCATGCATTTGCTGGGTTTTCGCTTTGCGCCACGTATCCGCGATTTGAAGGATACCAAGCTTTATGTGCCGAAAAATGGTCAAGACTACCCGGCATTGCAGAGCATGATTGGCGGCAACCTGAACATCAAAAGCATCCACGCGCATTGGGATGAGATACTACGGTTTGCAGCATCGATCAAACAAGGTATCGTTACTGCCTCGCAGATGTTACGAAAACTCGGTAGCTACCCACGGCAAAACGGTTTGGTGATTGCCTTGCGCGAATTGGGTCGCATCGAGCGCATATTATTCATTCTGGACTGGTTGCAATGCGTAGAACTGCGTCGACGTGTCCACGCTGGACTGAATAAGGGCGAAGCCCGCAACGCCCTGGTCAGAGCCGTATTTTTTAATCGCCTTGGTGAAATTCGTGATCGAAGTTTCGAGCAGCAGCGCTATCGTGCCAGCGGCCTCAATCTGGTTACTGCGGCCATCGTTTTGTGGAGCACAGTTTATCTGGAAAGAGCCACACAAAAGCTGCGTGAGATGCAAGTCCATCGACGTTACGCTACTGCAATACTTACGCCTCTGGGTTGGGAACATATCAACTTGACCGGAGATTACGTCTGGCGGCAGAGCCGGAAGATTGACGACGGGCAATTTCGGCCGCTATGCACCAGTGAAAAATCTTAGCGTACTATTTTTTCCGAATTCTGTAGTTACCCCTACTTTCCCTCTATCCTTTTTGTTAGCGATGGCTAAACTGGATGCAAGCCAGGCAAGCAAAATTGCCGACAGCGACGGCCTGGCAGGAAAGCGCTGCGGCATGTGTCCCGTTTTTAGCTTTAAACACCTTGGATTCAGCTCAAAAAGAAGGGATGCGGGCAAGACGCCTCGCATCCCTTGGGTTAAATCAAGAAGTGACGATCAAGCTTTCTTGAATTTAGCCGCTTCTTCTGAACCGCTGGTGGCATTGCCTTTACTGTAGGAATGCGCACCGACGCCGGCCAATTGGCCACCTTGCACGATCAGGTATTCATCGCGAATTGGACGGCCTTCGAAATAGCACTCCAGAATTTCGCGAGTACCGGCCGCATAACGGGTTTGGGCGGACAAGCTGGTACCTGAGAGGTGCGGAGTCATGCCATGGTTAGGGGCTGTGCGCCATGGGTGATCTTGTGGTGCAGGTTGCGGGAACCAGACATCACCGGCGTAACCGGCTAATTGGCCACTTTCCAACGCAGCCACAATCGCATCACGGTCAGCCAGCTTGCCACGGGCGGTGTTGACCAGATACGCACCACGTTTGAACCATTTCAATGACTGCTCATTGATCATGTGTTCGGTTTCTGGATGCAACGGACAGTTCAACGTCACGACATCACAAACCTTGGCCAAACTTTCCAGACTGCTGTGGTAAGTCAAATCCAATTCCTTTTCCACATCTTCCGGCAGACGGTGACGATCCAGATAGTGCAATTTGACACCAAAAGGTTTCAACAAACGCAGTACACGCAAACCGATACGGCCGGCGGCTACAGTACCCACGTTCATCGCTTCCAGATCATAAGAACGCGATACGCAGTCGGCAATGTTCCAGCCACCTTTCAGTACCCAGTTATGCGACGGAATGAAATTGCGCACCAAGGCCAGAATCGACATCACCACATGCTCTGCTACCGCATTGCTGTTGCAGTAGGTGACTTCGGCGACGGTGATATTGTTTTCAATCGCCGCTTGCAAATCGGTATGGTCGGAGCCGATACCGGCGGTTACGATCATTTTGAGTTTTTTGGCTTTAGCAATACGCTCGGCAGTCATGTAAGCCGGCCAGAACGGCTGCGAAATCACGATTTCCGCATCATGCAGTTCACGGTCTAGTACGCTGTCTTCACCGTCTTTACTGGAAGTGACAATCAACTCATGGCCGTTAGATTCCAGGTATTTACGCAGACCCAATTCACCGGATACGCTGCCTAGCAGTGCGCCAGGTACGAAGTCGATGGCTTTGGGTGTCGGTAGGGTTTGACCGTCGGGGTAAATTTTCGGCTGCGGGCAATCGTCACGCGCATAAGAAGTTGGATAGCCGTCGACAGGATCATCGTAAAGAACTAAAACAATTTTTGCCATTGTACTGTTACCTTGGTGTTGATTAGGTGGCTGGGCGTATCCGTAATAACGGTATGCCCTGTTGTATCCCGGCCGGGTGAGAGTATTGTTGGCTTGAGTAGTTAAGTGCGTCTAATCGTTTTGAAATATGGTTTGATAGGGCAAGGCTATTACTGAGTGCAGACCCACGTAATAAAGCCTTTCCCGGCCCCACCGGAAGCCGATGCGGCGGGCAGTTTTTTGCTGATTTCGGCAATAGTCACCCGCTGCAGCGGGTTAGGCATCAACCGACATCAACGCATCAAAGCGTTTTTGTAAGTTCAGGTTTTTGGCCATCTTCCAGGTCGCATCCTGAATGGGTGAAAGCAAATCCTGACGCCGAATAATCAAACCGACCTCCCGGGTCAGTTCAGGGCTCAAGGGAATGGCAAGCACTGCAGGGTGGCTTTCAAACTGATTCAACATGCTATGCGGCACCACGCTATATAAACCGGCACTGCGAACGTGCGAATACAGCGTAAAGATAGAATCGGTTTCCAGCATGACTTTGGGGCTCACATTGGCTTCGCGGAATGCGGCGTCAATCAAACGGCGGTTTTGCATGTTTTGCGCCAGCAATACATGACGTTCGCGATAGAGGGGTAAGGTGTTGAATCCCTTGAGTCTTGCATCGTCCAAATAGGTCAAGCCCACATCCAGTTCAAAACGGTCGAGTTGCTGTATCAGCTCTTCGGCACATAACGAAACCAGTTTGATGGCAATGCCTGAATATTCGGTTTGAACGGGGCCGGTCAGCAATGGCGTAACGGCAAGAGTTGTCGGTATCGCGCCCATTCGCAAGGTGCCGGTAAGCTGATGGCTATATTGCTTTGCCGCTTGTTTCAGGCCTTCCCAGTCCCGTGCTAAAACCTGCGCCCACTGCAATATGCGTTCACCTTCTTCGGTGAAACCCTGGAAACGTTGGCCGCGCTTGATAATGATAATACCCAGCTCTTCTTCGAGATGCTGGATCGCGGTAGACAATGAAGGCTGGGACACATGACTGATTTCAGCGGCTCGACCGAAATGCCGGGTTTTTGCCAGCGCGAGCAGGTAGTGAATTTGGCGGATAAACATGGCAAATCAAATCGTGTTGGGTGGGTGGCAAACATCAAATCTTACACAACCTGGTATCGCCAGTGCCAGGTCTGGTGAGCGGGTCATCGCGCAAGCCTTGCCGGAGGGGCATCGAATCGTCTGACGGCGTCGGCTGCGACGATCAATATCAACCGGGGTGCACAGCAAACGCGACATATCACCATCTCCTAACCCAGAACCGATGTCCCCAATACAAAAACAAGGGAAAGGCACCCCACCACAGGAAGTGTTCAAGCGGGCCACCCGCTTCACCACCATACGGCACAGCAACGAAGGGGATGATAATCACCCACAACAGTGATGCAGCATATTTAATGCGGTTTTTTGTGCTCAATGCGCTGAACCAAGTTTTTAGTTTATTCATGATGTCCCCCAACGATTAGAAAAATGTTCTCAAAATTAGTCGTCCTCATGCCGGTGCGATAAACCTCTTAATATCGCACCCACAATGACCACGACCGCAAGCGCGACGCATGCCCACATAAACGGATTCACGTAGCCAATAATGATGGTGCAGCCGATCAGGAAAAACCCGAGCAGGCTAAATTGCCAACCAATGTGGTAGCCATCCAGCATGGTGGACAATCCCAAAATCAATAAGATCACCAAGTCTGCGCTAAGGCCTTGCAGTTGTCCCGATTTATTCAATAAAGACGCGGCACCGACCACGATAATGGTATGAAGCCAATGCATGGCCTGGGTCTTGAGAATATCGCCAAAATCAAGGTCTTTACGCTTGGTTTGCAACCAGGAAACAAACACCGATACCAAGCCAAACACGAACACCATCAACAGCCAGTAGCCAGTAGCCAGTAGCCAGTAGCCAGTAGCCAGTAGCCAGTAGCCATAACCATCATCCGGTGAAAAATCCGTGATAAAAATCCCCCCGAGCGATAATAGGATCAGGAGCACGAAAACTGCACTTTCCACCCCGAAGTGGCGTTTTTTGGGCGCCTCATCCGCCAGTATTTCATCGTCATACATCGTGGTTTTCCTTGGTCTTGTTGGTGAATGGATGATGCCGGTATTGGTTGGTCAATCAGTCGACCGCCGGCTCAAAAAAACGTGGCATTCATTAAAAAGTGTACGCCCACACTGCCGAAATAGCCCAGAGCAATGACCGGCGCCCATTTCAGATGGGTCATGAAGGTATAAATGCCTTTGGCTTGGCCCATCAACGCCACCCCTGCCGCGGAGCCGACCGATAACAAACTGCCACCAACCCCGGCGGTCAATGTTACCAATAGCCATTGCCCTTCCGACATCTCGAGATGCATCGCCAGAATGGCAAACATGACCGGGATATTGTCGATCATGGCCGAGATGATACCGACCAGCACGTTGGCCGGCGTGGCACCGAGTTCGCCATACAGAAATCCGGATAAATGCTGTAAGTAGCCGAGGAAGTTCATGCCGCCCACGCACAGCACCACGCCATAGAAAAACAGCAAGGTATCCCATTCCATGCGGGCCAGATGATGAAAAACGTCGAAACGCAAACTATCCGCGTCGTCCGTGTCCGAGACTTCCTCGCCGGACATGGGGTCGAGGCCCAGCTCCGGCTCGTCCTGGTGGGTAACATGCAGAAAATAGCCGAACAATTGCAGATAGGTCAGGCCAGCCATCATGCCGACCGCCGCCGGCAGTTGCAGGCTGTTTTGAAAAGTGACCGCCGTCAGCACGGTGAGCAGAAATAACACCACGATACGTTTGGCGCCACGGCGCGTGACGACCTTGGCATGAAGTGGCGCGGGCAGGGTTTTGGGAATGGCAAAATGCATGATCGCGGCGGGAATCAGGAAATTGACCACCGAGGGCACGAATAATTTGAAAAAGGTCCAGAATTCGATGATGCCCTTTTGCCAGACCATCAAGGTGGTGATGTCGCCGAACGGGCAAAACGCACCGCCGGCATTGGCGGCCACCACGGTATTGACGCAGGAAACGCCGACAAACTTGGAATTGTCCTTGCCGACCGCCATCACCACCGCGCACATCAGCATGGCGGTGGTCATGTTGTTCGATACCGATGAGATAAAAAACGCCAATATCCCGGTTACCCAGAACAGTTGGCGGTAGCTCAAGCCCTGGTTTACCAACCAAGCCCGCAGACTATCGAAGACCCGACGCTCTTCCATGGCATTGATATAGGCGATGGAAACGATCAGGAAGAGTAACAATTCGCCGTAATCCAATACATCGTGCCGAATCGCCGTTTCAGCAACCGCCGACAAGCCTTGATCCTTATACACCAGCGCGATCGCCACCCAAATCAACGCCGCCGCCAACATCATCGGCTTGGATTTGCGCAATTCCAAGACTTCTTCGAGTACCACGAAGATATAAGCGACCGCAAACAGGCCGATACACAGATAGCCGACCCAATGGCTGCTTAAGTCCAGCGCTTGGGATACATCCTCCACAAATGCAAAGGCTGGCAGGAAATACAGCGCCCCGCCAATTAAACCGAATAAAACCCTTTTCAAATCGTTCATATCATCCATTTCCATAATGTTTCGTGCCAATGCAGGGAGATCAATCCGCATAGCCAAGAATCACGCCAGCCAACAATGCACCAACGACCGCCGAGCTTTTAAGCCGCGCAAACAATTCGCCCAATAGCCGAGCGGTCAGCAGAATGACCATTAATTGCAAGAAAAACTGATGAACGGCTTGTGCTTCCATGAACGATCCCCAAATAGACTTATGATCAGCTCGTTACAGTTGTTGCTGACTGTCGAGGATCTGTTCGTCCGTGCAGGGCGTTACAGCCTCAACCGGCTGTAACTCTTCGACAGGCGCAGCCTGAACGACCAGATCAGCGGATATGTCTACGCTGACGCGCTGTTGATTCATTAACAGTATCGGAAGCATCGCCAAACCGATCAGCAAGGGTAGCGCGATGGCTTGACGTCTCCTGCGATAATGGCCGACAGCGTGGGTATTGTCGAGCTGTATCGAGCCAGTGGCGGGTGAACATTTCCAAGGTTTAGCATCCAGCCAGGCCATCACTTGCCCGGCGATCAACATCAGGCCCAAACCGCTCAAATTGACCCAGGCCACTGCCATCCAGGCTTCGCGCCCCAGGCGATCCAGCCAGATGCCGCCTGTATAGGAAAGCACCATGGAGCAAAGGAAAATCGGTAACGATTGTTGACCCATGGTGACAATGGCGCGAGGGAACGCACTGGTTAGCCAGTGCGGCCGCCAGTTGCACAGCCGATGCATCAGATAAGCCAGCGCGAGTAAGTGGACCCAACGCAATAGGCCCAAGTGGCTTTTATCCAGCCAAGGCTCCAGGTTGGCGCGAAGTTCGCCCCAGAACGGGAATTGGCGATAGGTGGGCTCATGTCCCAGAGGAATGGACACCAACACCAGTCCCATGCAGAGTGCCGTCAACCACCAGTGCCCGACGTGAATCCGCAACCAGCCGGCGCCGAAGGCATAGCCGGTGAAAAACATCCACTGCCAATTTAAAGGGTTGAAATACCAAGGACGACCGCTGACTGGATCGGCGGTCAACTCCCAGCCAAAGTACCAGGTGGCCCCATACAGGGCGGCCGAACAACACAAGGCTAAGACGATATGCAAACGCGATAACACCCAGAATATCGGCAGCCATACCATCATCACCAGATACATGGGCAGAATGTCGAAGTAATTGGGCACATAGGCCAGGGTGAACAAGTCATACAGCGTTTGTTGGGTGGCGTCGAAAAAATAGGCGATATTCAGGCGTTGAATATCGTCCATCTCCGGAACCCAGCGATTGCCGATCACGCAAACTAGGGCCAGAACGCCAGATGCGCGCTGTAAATCTGCACACAGCGATGGAGGATGCGGGCTAAGCCCAGCAAAATACCTGACCGCTCGAAGCAGCGGCCATAGGCCAGCGCCGACGCAAAACCCGATAAAAACACGAACACTTCGGCCGCATCGCTCAGGCCAAATCGGGAAGAGGTATACCAAAACCAGGGATTGTCGGGCATGTGGTTGATGAAAATCACCATCCAATGCCACACCTCTAAAAAAATCCAGTTGAATATTTCTGGCTTGCTGTAATGGGTCTGGCAATCCCATAAAGGTCCCTATCGCTCGCTAAAATCGTTTAAGTTGGTGAAGCATTAGCATGACATTTTATCGCAGTAACAACAATGGCTTGTGGCTGTGGGTCAACATCTTCACGGTAAAGCTGCCCAATAACCAGTCGCGGATGCGAGTATGGCCGAATGCGCCCATCACGGTCATATCAATGGCGTGCTGGTCTTGATAGTCACACAATACCTGCTCGGGTTTACAGGTCAGTTTTTTAGCAATAACCTCGATCCCGCCCGCCAGTTGCAGTTTGTTGGCGGCGACTTCGAGCAATGGGGCTTTGCCTTCATCCTGGCTGACGCAGACCAGATGGCAGGTCAGGCCTTTATACAAAGGACTGTTGGCGACCAATCCTAAGGCCTTCTCGGCGGCCTGGCTGCCGTCGTAGGCCAACATGATGCGTTCCGGTTGATTGAATTCGGCGTTGACCACCAAAATTGGCTTGTGCAACGAGCGGATGATGGATTCCAGTTTGGCGCCGATTTTGTCTGGCTGCTTGTCGTGGACTTTGCCGCGCACACCGATTACCAGTACCCGCAAGTCGTTTTCCAGCTCGATCAGAGATTCGACCAGGCTGCCGTGGCGTTGGTTGGTGATGGGGTTGGCAAACCCCGCCAACTCGACCCGTTGTTTGGCGGCTTGCAGTAATTGCTTGCCTTGTTGCAGGCGCAATTTGCTGCGCTGCTGTTCCAGTTGCGTCAATTCATCCATGAGATGGTCACGGCTATCGACGCCAATGTTGCCAGTCAAATCGGTATGATCGGTTGCTTCTGGATGATGGTCGATGGAGTGCAGTAGTTTCAAAGGCGCATCGACTTTTTGCGCGATCCAGGCGGCGTAGTCGCACACCGCATCGGTCAGCGACGAGCCGTCGATGCCGGCTAAAACCAGGTTTTGTGGTGTGTTCATCAATGGCCTCCCATGACTTTTTCGATTTCCGCGGGGTTGTCGTGTATCGCAAAACGGTCGATGATCGTCGTCGTGGCTGCGTTCATGCCGATCACCTCCACCTCGGCGCCCTCGCGGCGTAACTTGAGCACCACCTTGTCCAGCGCGCTGACCGAGGTAATGTCCCAGAAATGCGCGCGTTTCAAATCGATGACCACGTTGTCCACGGCTTCCTTGAAATCGAAGCTGCCGACGAATTTGTCCGCCGAGTTGAAAAACACCTGGCCGACGACTTTATAGGTGCGGGTGCCGCCGGTTTCGTCCAGCGTCGAGTCCACGTACATGAAGTGGCTGATCTTGTTGGCGAAGAACAAGGAGGCCAGCAATACACCGACGAACACCCCTATCGCCAAGTTGTGGGTCCAGACCACCACGACCACGGTGGTCAGCATGACGATGTTGGTCGATAGCGGGTGTTGTTTGAGATTGAGTATCGAACGCCAGCTAAAGGTGCCGATGGAGACCATGATCATCACCGCCACCAGAGCGGCCATGGGGATTTTGGAAATCCATTCATCCAGAAACACCACCATGATCAATAAAAACGTGCCCGCCACCAGGGTGGATAAACGGCCGCGTCCACCGGATTTGACGTTGATGACCGACTGACCAATCATCGCGCAACCGGCCATGCCGCCCAGTAAGCCCGCGCCGATATTGGCCAGACCTTGGCCCTTGCACTCGCGGTTTTTGTCGCTGCTGGTATCGGTCAACTCATCGACGATGGTGGCGGTCATCAACGATTCCAGCATACCGACCACCGCCAACGGTAGCGAGTACGGCAAAATGATGTTCAGCGTTTCCCAGGTTAGTGGCACCTCGGGCCATAAAAACACCGGCAGGGTGTCCGGCAATTGCCCCATATCGCCGACGGTACGAATCTCGATTTGCCAATACATGGTGACGGCGGTCATGCTGACGATGCACACCAAGGGCGAAGGGACGGATTTACCGATGATCGGCAAATAGGGAAATAAATAGATAATCGCCAATCCACCGGCGGTCATGGCATAAACATGCCAAGTTACGTTAGTCAGCTCCGGCAACTGCGCCATGAAAATCAAGATTGCCAAGGCATTAACAAAGCCCGTGACCACCGAACGCGACACGAAACTCATCAAACTGCCGAGTTTCAGGTAGCCAGAGATAATCTGGAACACGCCGGTCAACAAGGTTGCCGCCAACAGATATTGCAAGCCGTGATCCTTGATCAGTGTCACCATCAGCAAGGCCATGGCGCCGGTCGCCGCCGAGATCATGCCGGGCCGACCGCCGACAAACGCGGTAATCACCGCGATACAAAACGAGGCATACAACCCCACTTTGGGATCGACCCCGGCAATGATGGAAAAGGCAATGGCTTCCGGGATCAGCGCCAGCGCCACCACGGTGCCGGCCAGCACATCGCCACGGATGTTGCCTAGCCAGTCTTGTTTCTTCGATAAAAAAAGCATGTTTAACCTGAATAAAAAAAGGCTATGCATAGCATAGCCAAAAGGTAGGAGCGGGAAATTAGGGTTAAGTCGGAGACGTTAGGGTGGGCTGTCAGGGTTTGGCATGGTCGGTGGCCTACTTAATTTGCATCGGTGGTTAGACTATTTTTGACCCTATCGAGCAAGGTCGTCATCAGGCGTCTTTCGTCCTCGCTCAATGCCGCCAGCACCTCGACTTCCACGGCGTCGGCAATTTTCCAAAGCGCTTCCATCACTGTCAGCGCCTTGTCGGTAATGGACAAGCGATAGGCGCGTCTGTCATCCAGGTCCTTGTTGCGGACGACCATGCCGGATTCTTCGAGCAAATCGATTTGCTTGACCAAGGTAATCGGTTTAATTTCCAGAATCTCCGCCAAATCGATTTGCCGACAATTTTGATTTTCCGACAGATGCACCAAAGCCCGCCATTGGGCATGGGTAAAGCCGATAGGTTCTGCCGCCTTGTTGAAGCGCTGGCGGATGATGTGGCTGATTTCGTAGCTGAGAAAGCCGAATTTGGAATGCACGAATACAGATCTCTTAATATAATAAGTAAAAGGTATTATATTCAAACTGAGCTTTTTGAGCAATCAAGCAATCAGCGTATTGGGTTCTGGCGCTCAGCCATTTGGAGGCATTGCGGTGTAAGGCTACTCAACCTTCTCAACCTTTGTCCGATATAAAACAATTCGACATTTTTTTTCGATTCTTGACTTTAACCCAACACGAAATGACATAAACCCACGTACCGACGGCGATGGAACACCTTTATCAATCAATCATTTTCGGCTTTCGTATGTCTGTTGCGGTAAAGGAACAATAATTGCTAGATATGTTTCGTTATTTATCATTATATATAATGAAAGCGGACTATCCCGGCTTACTTGGAATTCCGTCATAGACCAGCCATTGAAATTTTTTATGGAGACCTGTTATGCGTATTTTTTACATCTTGATACTGTCGATATTGAGCGGCCTATCCTCTGTCGCTTATGCCGACAAAATTACCATTGCCGCCGCATCGGATCTTAAATTTGCCATGGATGAGATCGTTTCTACCTTTAAACAGGCCAACCCTGACGATCAGATCGACGTGGCTTATGGTTCCTCCGGCAATTTCAACACCCAAATTCAACAAGGCGCGCCCTTTGATCTGTTCTTTTCCGCCGACATCGGTTTTCCGCGCGAGCTGGTCAAGAATGGCCTGGCGGCATCCGAGGTAAAACCTTATGCAGTGGGGCGTATCGTCTAGTGGAGTGCCAGTCTGGATGCCACCAAGATGACGCTGGCCAGCCTGACCGATCCGAGCATCACCCGCATTGCCATCGCCAATCCGAAGCATGCGCCTTATGGTAAGCGGGCGGAAGAAGCGTTACGGGCGTCGGGATTGTGGGAGCAAATCGAACCCAAACTGGTGTTTGGTGAAAATATCGTGCAAACCACCCAATTCGTGCAAACCGGCAATGCCCAGATCGGCATCATTGCCCTTTCTCTGGCAGGCAATCCCGAACTGTCTCAAAAAGGTGGTTATTGGCTGATTCCGGATAATTTGCATGAGCCGCTGGAACAAGGCTTTATCATCACCAAACGAGCAGAGAACAATGCATTGGCCAAGCGCTTTGCCGACTATATGTTGAGCGGTCCTGTGCGCCTTGTGATGACTAAATACGGCTTTGTCCTACCCGGCGAAGCGACCGGCAAATAGGGATGAGTTCACGTTTGCGTAGCGGCCAGAGCTTCATTGCCGGATCGCTGATTGGCACCTTGGGCGGTTTAATTGGCCTGGGCGGGGCGGAATTCCGCCTACCGGTGCTGGTGGGGATATTTAAGCTGCCTACCCTGGAAGCCATTATTCTCAACAAAGCCATGAGTCTGGTGGTTGTCAGCGCCGCGTTGATGTTCCGGGCGAAGCAAATAACCTTCGATCAACAACTGGCTCATATTGATGTTTCCTTGAATTTGCTGGCAGGCAGTTTGATCGGCGCCTGGTGGGCGGCGGGTCACGCGATGACGATGTCGCGGGTCTGGCTGAATCGCATCATCATGGTGTTATTGGCGGGACTCTCGCTGATCATGTTGTCGGAAGCCTGGTTTGATTTACACAATGGCGTTACCGCGCTGCTTGATGCCGGGCTGTTGCGCTGGGTGGTCGGACTGATTGCCGGTTTTGGTATCGGCGTGGCGGCGGCTCTGCTAGGCGTTGCCGGCGGCGAATTGTTGATCCCGACGATTGTGCTGCTTTACGGATTGGACATCAAACTGGCGGGTAGTCTATCGTTGACAGTCAGCCTACCAACGATGATTGTCGGTTTTGCCCGCTATACCCGCTCGGACGCATTCGCCGTGCTGCGCCATGAACAATCTCTATTTCGCTGGATGGTAGCCGGTTCAATCCTTGGTGCCGCTGTGGGCGGCTTGTTGTTGGGATTAATGCCCACGAACGTGCTGATGACCGTCCTGGGTTTAATCTTGCTGATTTCCGCTGTAAAGACCTTTCAACATGCTCATTAGAGACAACACATTTCATGATTTTGACCGATAGCGATCTTCAAGCCGTCTGGTTGACTGTCCGGCTGGCGGGCATTGTCACGCTGATTTTACTCACACTGGGTACACCTATAGCCTGGTGGCTGGCTCGAAGCAAAGCCTGGTGGAAAGGGCCGATAGGGGCAGTCGTGGCCTACCCTTAGTCCTACCGCCTTCCGTGCTCGGGTTTTACCTGTTGTTGGCAATGGGGCCAAATGGCCCGGTGGGATACATCACCCAAAGCCTGGGACTTGGGCTATTGCCGTTTACCTTCTGGGGCCTCGTTATCGCGTCGGTGTTTTATTCGCTACCTTTCATGGTACAGCCCTTGCAAAATGCATTTGAGGCAATTGGTGACCGACCGCTGGAAGCTGCCGCAACCTTGCGTGCTTCGCCGCTGGATGCTTTTTTTACCGTGGCCGTACCGCTCGCTTTACCGGGCTTTTTGACCGCCAGCATCCTGACCTTTGCCCATACCGTGGGTGAATTCGGCGTCGTGTTGATGATCGGCGGCAACATTCCTGGGGTGAGCCGTGTCGCCTCGGTACAAATTTACGATCACGTCGAGGCATTGGAATACACCCAAGCCCACCATCTTGCGGCGGTGATGCTGGTCTTTTCCTTTCTGGTGTTGCTATCGTTCTATGTTTGGCGGCCCAACCCCAAAAAAGGTTGATGGTATGGAGGACATAACGGCTCGGTTTAAGGTCAACTGGCCCGGCTTCGCGCTCGACGTCGATATTAGCATTCCGGGACGCGGGGTGACTGCTTTGTTTGGCCATTCAGGTTCGGGTAAAACCACGCTACTACGCTGCATCGCCGGTCTGGAACGCGCACCACAGGGATTTCTTCGCGTCAATGGCGAAATCTGGCAGGACGATCAACGTTGGGTGCCGACACACAAACGCCCCTTGGGCTACGTGTTTCAAGAGGCCAGCCTGTTTTCCCACCTGACAGTGATGGGAAACTTACGATATGGCTTGAAGCGTATTTCCGATGCCCAACAAGTCAGCTTGATTCAAGCAATTGAATTGCTGGGTATCGGCCATCTATTAGATCGCAAACCGGATCGCCTATCCGGTGGTGAACGCCAACGGGTCGGTATTGCCCGAGCATTGGCCGTCAGTCCGCGCATTCTGCTGATGGATGAACCGCTGGCCGCGCTAGACCTGAAACGTAAACAAGAAATTCTGCCGTACCTGGAACAGTTGCATGATGAATTGAATATCCCTGTACTGTATGTCAGTCATTCACCGGATGAAGTCGCGCGCTTGGCGGACCACCTGGTAATTATGGAGGCAGGCCAAGTGCTCGCGAATGGGGCTTTGACCGAAACCCTGGCTCGACTGGATTTACCTATTCGCCTGGGTGACGAGGCCGGCGCCGTTATTGCTGCCGAGATAGGCGTTGTTGATCAAGACTGGCATCTGGCGCGCGTGGATTTTTCAGGTGGCAGTCTCTGGACACGCGATCATGATTTGCCTGTCGGCCGCAAAGTGAGAATTCGAGTGTTAGCCAGGGATGTCAGTCTGGCACAAACCCATCCTGGGTCAAGCAGCATACAAAATGTCTTACACGGTCGAGTCGACGCCATCGCCGACGACGATCATCCAGGCCTGGCCTTGGTGCGTGTATCGGTTGGCGATACGGTATTGGTGGCTAGACTGACCAAACGTTCGGCCGCAGAACTCGGCGTGGTGGTCGATCAAAACGTCTGGTTGCAAGTCAAATCTATCGCATTGATGGAGTGATCGGTTTTAGCATCAAGCTAACCAGCCTTTGCGCTTGCAGTAAAAAAACGGCACAACAACGGACACCGGCATCAAGGTCAAAGCTGGGAGTTGGTACTACAGCGGTTCGCGTTCAGGATTACCAAAACAACCATAATCCGTTGGTCACACAAGGTTTGACCTTCTTGAGCAGTGCCTCGATCAATATAGTAGGGCTGGCCAGCTTTACTTTTACGAATTTGAGCGCCGAAAATTATTACTTGTTTGTCAGGGGTAATGCGACGGCTGGACTAGGTACTGATGGCAAATATACGGTTGCACTAGTCGCGTAGCCTGTACCTGGCGCAGTATGGCAATTAGGCAGTGTGTTGGCGGGTTTCCTTGGAGAATTAAAGCGTACACTATTTGAAAAGATTAGGCATGCATCGACAGAGCGTGCATGTTTTAGCCTTCTCAGACTTGAACAGGAGGAACCTTCTGATGCTTCGTAGAAAGTTAGTGACGACCGTTCGACACGGCCTTTTTACTTTGAGAAATCATGTGATTTCACGCAATGAAAGTGCTTTAAATAACATAGTTTAGAGCAGGCAAAATATAACTGAATTATTATTTTCCAATACATTAAAGCCTTACCGTCTTGGCCTATTTTTTGCCGTTTCTAAATTCCCACTGGAATTTTCCAGTCTACTTTCCAGGCTTTAGAAAACCAAAAAATGAAGAACCATAATTCAATAACACACACCCTTTTTCCTCGAAATCCCACTGCAAATGCGGTTGGCGCACAAGTGCGTTATCTCAGAATGATTGGTATGTTACCGTTGTGCTTGGCAACTTCGGTAATGGCTGACGAAGCTTCTCAAGATCAATTCACTGAACAAGACATTGTTTTGGAAAAAATCATTGTCACTGACAAGTTTTCCAGTGTTAGGAATTTGGGTGCTTCGGAAATGGAGGCTGACATTCTTGAGAGCAAGCGTGCTGCGGTCAGCGATACCGCCAAACTACTGGAAGACACGCCGGGGGTGAGTTTATACGGTGCCGGCGGCGTGTCCAGTTTACCGGTGATACACGGCCTGAACGACGACCGGGTCAAGATCGATATTAACGGCATGACGCTGACCTCGGCGTGCGCCAACCACATGAATCCGCCGCTGTCGTATATCGATCGCAGCAATATCGGCAAGATCACCATTTTGACTGGCGTGACGCCGGTTAGCTTGGGCGGCGACAGTATCGGCGGCACGATTTCGGTGCAAACGCCGGAACCGATGTTTGCCGAGCCGGGCAAGGATATTTTGCTGGACGGCAGCGTCTCTTCGTTTTACCGCAGCAACGGCGACGCCTTTGGCGGTAGCATCGCTGCCGGTGTGGCGACTCAGAATGTGAGATTGGATTATACCGGCTCTCACACCGAAAGCATGAATTACAACGACGGCAACGGCCAGATCGTCAAATCCACTGCTTACGAAAATCAAAACCACTCGGCGGCTTTATCCTTCAAAACCGATAAACATTTGGTCGTGATCCGTGGCGGTCAGCAGCATATTCCGTTCCAGGGCTTTCCGAATCAACGGATGGACTTGACCAACAACGACAGCATCTTCGGCAACATCATGCACAAAGGTAGTTTCGATTGGGGTTCGCTGGAGAGCAAATTCTATTTCGAAAGTACGCAGCACAGCATGGATATTGGTGAGGACAAACACAGTCAGTTTCTCGACGGCACCGCCAGCGGCGGCACATTTGCGCCGCCGAACGATCAAATGCCGATGGAAACCCGTGGCCGCAACCTGGGTTATAAAATCCAAGCGGAAATTCCGTTCAACAAACGCGACACTTTTCGCGTCGGCAACGAATATCACAGCAACAAAATCAACGATTATTGGCCGGCGGTACACAGCAATACCAGCATTGCCGCCAATAACACCGATGCCCGCAGCGCTTACTGGATGATGGCGCCGGAAGCCTATCTGAACATCAACAATGGCGAACGGGATCGAGTAGGTTTTTTTGGCGAGTGGGAGGCCAATTGGGATGCGAAATGGCGCAGTTTATTGGGCTTGCGCTACGACCACACCACGGCCAATACCGGCACTGTTCAACCCTATAACCCCGATTTAATCAACACCGGTGCGGCGCGCACGGTGGATAGAGCCGGGGCGATTACCGCGTTAAACGCCGCTAATGCTTTCAACGCCCGCGACCGCGAGCGTAGCAACGACACCTTTGACGTGACAGCGTTGGTGCAATTTACGCCAAACGACATGAGCCAATACGAATTGGGTTACGCGCGGAAAAACCGGGCGCCTAATTTATACGAGCGCTATGTCTGGGGGGCGCGCAATATGGATATGGCGATGATAGGCTGGCATGGCGACGGCAACGGCTACGTTGGCAATATGGACTTGACCGAGGAAACTGCGCACACCGTTAGCTTAACCGCCGCATTCCACGAGCCGAAAAACAATTTGTGGGAAGTGAATGTCACCCCGTATTTCACCTACGTGAATAACTTTATCGATGCTGACCGCTGCGTCAGCGCCTCGACGGCGGCGGCCAGCGGTTGCAAAGCCACGCCGCAAACTGCTACTAACAGCTTCGTCTATCTGCAATACGCCAATCACGATGCTCGGCTGTGGGGTATGGATGTTTCCAGTCGAGCGCGGATTTATAAAGACCAAACTGTCGGCGAATTTGCGACGCATACCACCATGAGTTACGTGCGCGGCGAGCGCATGGATGGCGGCAATCTGTATCACATCATGCCGTTCAACATGAAACTGAGCCTGGACCACCGTCTGCATGACTGGCAAAGCGCGATTGAAATGCAGTTTGTCGATGGCAAAGACGATGTACAGGCGATCCGCAATGAAACCGAGACTGCGTCGTATATTCTGTTAAATGCCAGAACCGGCTATGAATGGGGCAAAGTGCGTTTTGATGTGGGCTTGGATAACGTGCTGGACAAGCAGTATTACCACCCCTTGGCGGGTGCGTATTTGGGCGACCGTTATGGGATGAATCCAACCGCGCCGGCCAACGTCACCGTGCCCTGGGGTAGAAACATAGCGGGTATGGGGCGTTCAGCTTTTGTTGGTATCACTATCAAATATTGATACACCGAGTCATCAAGCCTAAAACGAGGATGCAACTGATGTTGTGTTGCATCCTCTTTTCAGTAAATGGCGCCATGAACGAGGTGATGATGAATATTAGTAGCGAGTTTCCTAGTGGTGAATTACCGCTGCACGGTTTTTTTAAATTGGGCAGTTCCTATAATGTGATGAACTTCATCGGTAATGATCATGGCAGAATTACCCCAACATGTCGCCCCGAGCATCACCATTGCCAAGTAGCTCTTTTAGAAATGTTTCCATAGATATGATTGTAAAAAATGGCTATGAACAAGCCACAGGTTGAAGAAATACAGGGTCATGTTTGACGCATAGCTTGAGTAATCGGTTAGGAATTTGGTTTTCCCAAAACCGTCGATTCAACCGATAGCAAAATTCGTCGAGATATTCCTGCACATAGTGGCTTGACACACCATGGTAAGTGCCCAGCAGATAGCTTTTAAGGTTGCTGATCACCACATGAACCCAAGGTAACCATTGGCTAGCCATTTCAGGCGGGGTTACTTTGGCAATATGATGATGTTCCTCGGCCAGCACATTGAGTGCCGCCAGCGCATCGGTATGCAGCGTTTGGCCTGGGACAAGCGTTTGTTGGGCGAATGCTCTAACACTCTCGTGGGTCACCTGCTCAACCACCTGCATGGCCACAAAACCGGGCTTGCCGTCATTGTGTTCGCAAGCCACCAAAATGGCGGTTTTACCCGCAGCGCCTCGCCCGCGTTTACCGGCACGCTTACCGCCGATAAAGGCATCATCGAACTCAATAATGCCGCTCAGTTTGTACAGATTATTCTGATCGCCCATGGCCGTGCGTAACTTTCGCAACAGGCGTTGGGCCGTCAACCAGGAAACACCGATGAGTTTGGTCAGCCGCAAAGCGGAAATACTACCCTTGTCGGACGACACCCAATAAAGACTCCAAAACCATTTTACAAGCGGTAGTTTGGTGTTGTGAAACAAGGTGCCGGCTGTCACCGACGTGTGATGATGACAAGCGGCGCATTCGTAGACATGCCGTGTCTGAAGCAGCCAACCTTTCTGATGGCTACAGCTTGGACAGCAAAATCCTTCAGGCCACCTGAGCGTGATGATGGCTTGAAGACAACTTTTTTCATCGGCAAAGTGCTGTTGCCAGTCCCAAAAGCTCGTGATCTCAGCTTGCATGACCGCTCTCCAGGTTATCCCGCTAAAATTCAGATGGGGTAACCTGTGGTAAGTTCATAGCCATTTTGTAAAAAGTCATCCGGTTGATCTTATTCTGTCTACGTTGGGCATCGTGAATTACTAATGTTCAAACTCGCTTCTGGGTATTTGCCAACAGCACATTAACGGCATAGGCCACAACAAAGACGCCCACCGGCACGACTTGCGGCGGAATTGGGAATGGCAGGGTCAAACTGACCAACAACAGATACAGCGCCCCAAGAATCAAATAAAGACTGTAGCGATGCGCCATGGGGCTGGGGTAATCAAAGTTGGTCTGGCTGATTTTGCGCCGCACCAGTCCGTCGACGACAAACGGCAACAATGCGGCTGCCAGATACGGCAACCAGATGCAGGCCGTGGTCAGGCGCTTGATCATTTGAAAGATCGTGTCCCACAGCACGTTGAGCCGGCTTTCGATAAAGGGAAACAAATCGTGGCGCCCCACATCCTCGAAGCCTTTGGACATCTGCCGTTCGCGCTCGGTCGGGATGAAGTAGCGGAAGACGCTTTCTCGGATGCCGGTGGTGACAAACAAGCGATCAAACCAGCGCTGCGCGGTGTGACTGATCTGCGATTCTTTATCGGCGCCAAAATAGCCGATCATCATCCGGTCTTCGGCGAGCTGCAGTTCGCGCGTCCAGCGGTCGGACACGAAACTGGCCACCAGGATCACTTCCAGTAGCCAAAGCATCAGACTGAACAACAGATTGCGCGTCATGAGCCGGCACCTTGGCGATTCCGTTGCCGATCCAGTTCCGACCGCAGTATCGGCAACCGACCTTTGACAATCCGGCCGCCGGATAGCTTGGCGATGTAATGCAAGTCAGGCAGTTGTCCGAGTAACTGCGGGGCAAACAAATCGCCTTCTTCTTCCATCAGGCGTTCGCCGATATTGCCGGAAAACACCGTGGGATTGGTCGCGCTGGTGGCCACGCCCTGGGTGCGCATGATGTATTTCAAGCGGGTTTTGGGCAGATTGTCGGTGATGTACTGCTGGGTTTCGCTGTCCATGATCCTCAGCGCGATCAGGTTGTTGACGTTACCCAGCACTTGGCGGGCTTTGTCCTGGGAACCGGTGCGAGCCGCAAAATCGGCAAAGGTTTGCGTAGCGATGAACAAGCGAATCTTGGCGCCGCGGCCTTTGTTCAACACCTGAATGAAGGGATCGTTGATGACTTCCGCCGCCTCGTCGACAAATACATTCACCGGTCGGTCCGAGACGCCGTAGTTGTAGCGGTCGCCGGCGACGGCCGCCAAGTCGGCCAACAGAATCGAACCGATCGCACTGCCCACCATGCCATCCGATAACGAATCCAGACCGATGTAAGCGACCTGAGCTTTTTCGATGATGTGACCGGTATTGGTGATGGGACGCAAATCATCCACATCGTGTGGGTTGGGTGACAACAAAGGCCCCAAGGACCCGGAGGTCAGCATGTTCATGATCGGAATCAAGGAGGCGACCATCTTGCTGAAATGCGCTCGGTCGTGTTCGAACAACGACAACAAGCCTTCCAAATCTAAATTGGGCAGTTGGTACTGCACGACCTCCCGATAAAACCGCACCAGTCCTGTTGCCTTGGAATCAATGTCCTTGGCATTCTTCAGGTAAGGCCGCGCCTCTTGTCGCCAATGACCCAGGTTGTTGTCGAAATAGCGTTCCAAAGCGTGAATCACCAACGTCGAAGGGCCGCCTTCCAAGTAACGGCGCAGTTTGACCAACGTTGGCCGTTCCTCGATCACCATCAAACCCTGAATCACGTTATCCAGCGATTTTTGCCCAAAGGCTTTGAACGGATCGTTACTGCTTTCGCTGGGCGAAATGGCGCTGATGCGGCTGGCGATTTCCGAAGGCCGGTTGAAATTGTGCAAGGGATCGAGTCGCACGCTGTCTTCCGGAAACGCCGGGTGAAAATACACGAAACGGTCCGGGCGCTTGGCCAGGGCGCAAGCCCGTTTGGCACAGGCCATCAAATCTTTGTCGCCTTTAGGATCGATGATGATCACCGCTTCGCCGCGTAACACGGCTTGCGTCACCAACACGTCAAAGGCGCGGGTTTTGCCGGCGCCGGTGGTACCGACCAGCAGCGTATGGCCGGCGGTATGTTGCAAAGGCTGACGAATGTCGTTTTCGGATACTTCCAGGCCGTGTATCCAGGCCGAGCCCATGCGTTGATGATCGCTGGGAATCAAGGTCGAGACATCGCGTTTCAAAATCTCATAGGCCAATTGCGCATGCTTTTGCACCCAATCAAATCCCCAGCCGAACCACAAGGCTTCAGGGTTACGATTCACCAGGGTGACAAGCTTCTCGGCATCCAGGTATTGGAAGCGAAACTGTCGCAACCGGCGTTTGCGGTACCAAAGACTCAATGCCGGCGCCAGCCGCCAACACGCCATCACTCCACACGCCGTCATCAACCAATCGAAAGGTTCGCGCGGTAGGCCCGACCAACGACTGGCGAAATGCGCCAAACCGGCGCCGCCCAACCAACCCGAGATGGCATAGACCTCGAATATGGGCCGCCAGGGAAACTGGTAGTCGTAATCGGATTTCATGGAACACGTCGCAGTTGTAAACAGGTACCGATACTTCGGAAATCGCCATGACTGGCGAGTTCTCGCATTAACTGGGTGCGGGTCAAGCCGGGTGTGTTATTCAGAAATGTCGCTATCGACTGTTCGTCCACTTCAAGCCATGTCGAGTCATCTCCAGCCAACGCCGTTCGCGTGGGTGCTTGTTGCAATTCGTCCATCCAAGTTTTGATGGCTTGCCGGTAGTGCTGCTTTTTGTTGGTTCCCTTGTCAGCTTTCGCTTTGGAAGACTTGGCATTCACGTGTTCTGGGTTGTCGGGTGCAACTGAAGCAGACTTTGGGGTGGCATTGTCCTGCAAGGGTTTGGTATCGAGAGGCGTTTCTGGAATGATTCCTGGCGTGCTGGCCGATAGCGCTGATGGCTTTAGGGTATTTTTCGACGTGCGTTCGGCCTTCTGTTCCGGAGTCTGCGCCGAGGATTCTGATTCGAGCGTTTGAGGCCGATGGGCATCCGGCGTTGTCGTGTTGGTCAAAAGCTGTCTAAACATAACGCTCGGTTCACTGGCGAGCAGTACCCCCCGGATTTTCTGGATCTCTCTAACCTTACGCATAGGCGAAAGCACATCGGTCACCAGCCAGCCTTTTTCTTCCAGGACGCGAATAAACTGATTGGCTTCCAGCTTGAGTGCATCAGGCGTTCGGGGAAAACTCAGCAAGCACTGTTGCCGCATATCCAAAATATCCGTGCCCCAGCGCCAATGATCAGCCGTGACAATAGCGGCCAGTTGAATCAGCCAGTGTCCAGCTTGACCTTGCGATTCCAGCCAGTGTCGGGCAACGTCGCTTTGATCCAGCTGAGTATTTTGAGATGACCTTGATGCTGCTTCGACTTCAATCGCGCCTGCCGAGACGCTGCTTGGCGATTTTGGCGTGGTGTCGTTTTGATGAGGATCGGCCATTTCCCCCACCTTGAGACCAGCATGATCGCTTAACCCACTGCCACTGCCACTGTCTGCCTGCGCATCCATCGCCAACATAGCAGCCAAATCGGCCGATAGGATCGGTTCAGCGTCGAGTTCACTATTGGGCTCGGAGACGGTCATTTTGACCGGGTTGTCATGGTCCTTCACTTTTCGACGCTTGCCGACGTTGGCGCTGGCGTTAGGTTTGCTCACAGACTGGGTTGGTGGCGGGGTTTGGTCAGCAGCAGGTGACTCGGTCTCATCACTCACTTCGATACCGACCACAGCGACCGGCGGTTCACCACTGTAAATCAGTCCGATCGAGGCCAAACGCAACATGAACAAGCTGCCATTCAGACTCTCGGTTTGCATGCGCCAATAACGAAACCGTCCGCCGTTGGGCAGAGATTTTGGAATCGCGAGCCCGCGTTCGATCAAAATATCCGCCAGGGTATCTTCATCGCGCGGGATGCCGGGGATATGATCCTTATCCAACAGGCTCAGGATTTCTTTAACGGCGGTGCGCCAGACAATATACAGACCGTCTTCGAAACGCCAAATCCGGGCGCCTTTTTCGTTGGCCGGCCATTGACCGGATTTAATCAAACGGCGCATGGCATCGCACAGGTAGCGTTCAACGGGCATGCCCATCGCGGACTCCAAACCGTGGTAGTGGGCCTTCAAATCCCGTTCCACACTCATGCAATCGGCGGCCATCACCAGTGCATAGCATTTGGAACCCCGATCCAGACCATGGATGGTTTCCAACAAAGCTTGCATGATCTCAGGGCCAGGCTCCAGAATAAAGGCACGCGATTCGCGGGTCAAAACCCGCTCGATGACCAGGGCCGAAAACTGTTCATGACGTTTATGCCGATTCTCACGCCAGCGCAAAAAATAACGCTCGATGTGATGCTGGTTAGCCCAATCCGTCAGGTTTTCATCGCAAGGATTCCAGGTGTGTTCGCCTTGTTGGTCGACCACGGCCATGTCGGATACCGGTTTACCGATGTCATGCAGCAACCCGGCAAAACACACAGCCAGTCGCCAGCGCAGTTCCAGGGATTTTCGGACTTTAGGTGTGGCATCGGTGGCAAACAGGCAGTCCTTGGAGGCCAGGGTCGCCCAGTGCGCGACCTCCAACCCATGCCGAAACAAACCACCAGCCCCTCGATGATGATGGGACTCCGACGCAGGCAGCAGATGACTGAAAGCGGCGTAACGCGCGATCACCGGCAATACGATGCTTTGAAACAGCGCGTCTGGTAGCGCCAAGGTCTGTTCGATGGTCTGAATCAGCTCAGTTTGGGTACCGAGAATACGTACCACCGGCGCGGCCGGCAGCCCCTTCATGAAGGGCGGGTAACGGGGAATCTCGTCTTCCTGGATGGCCGGGCAAGGCTCAGGCACAGGTTGACTCGCGCCAAACCAACGTTGCAGCCAAGGTATCCGGAATGAAGATTGATGGGTTTTCATGACGACCCATCATGCCTAACTTTTTTTCGAGGTCATCTTCGAAATCGCAATAATTATCGCGATTTCGATGACGAGCCCTAAAAAATAATGCTTACTGTGTTGAGTCTTCAAAAATCGACTGGAGACGACATGAGTATCCGAAACACCCCCGTTAGCACACTAATTCCCATCCTGTTCTGTATGGGCTGTAGTACCTTATCCGCACCGAATGACCTGGTCAGCGAAACCGTCATTGAATCGCTGGTTACCCCGTCATTGGCCGAGTTACCCTGGCGCCTCGACCACGCTAGACAGCCAAGTCGTTTGGGCGGTTCGGTATGGTGTACCTCATCCATCGAACATGTGGTCAGACGCGAGGATCCGATATGGTCAACCATATCGGATTCCTCACTTGATGTATTCGTCAGAAATGAAAGCGCCGAAGCACCCGATCCCATGACCCTGGAACGAGCTTGGCGCAAATACTGTCATCATCAACTGGACCTGACCGACGTAGAGCGCGAGATGCTCCAGCAAAACCCACCACCGGTGACTTCTCCATCCACGCACTGCGATCCCCGCAGTTTGAAAAAGTGAGGTGGGTATGACTCAAAATACCGTCACGTCACTGACCAATCTGACCGAACGATTCCAGTCATTGACTGAACGCAAGAAAGCCCAGCCCCGACGCGTGGAGCCGTTAGCGACACTTCCCAGTTGGCCAGCCGGTATGCGCGGCACGCCGAATGCCTGTTTGCGCAGTGCGTTGTTTGCTGGTGTGCAGGGCAACGAACGGATAGCGTACAAAAAGCGCACCTTACTGGCGGCTGTCGAGGGCATCGAAGTCCGTTATCTGGGCGTTCAGCTCAATCAGTCCGATCTGGACGTCTGGATGCAGATCGTGCATCTGTCCAGAATGCAATTGCCGGGCTTTAGCGTAACCTTCAGTGCGCACGCGCTGCTGATGGCGTTAGGCCGATCGACCGGCAAAAGTCAGCACGAATGGTTGAAGGAATCCATGGCGCGTTTAGGCGGCGCCTTCGTCGAAATCACCTACCACGGTCGGCAGACGTTTGGTGAAAAAGGCTTTCTGCGCTACCACCGCGACGAAATCACTCAGCGCTATGTGGTGGAACTGACCGAGTCGATGTTACGACTGTTCGAAGACGGTTACACCCATATCGAATTCGAACAGCGACAGCAATTGCGTAAACATCCACTGGCGTTATGGCTGCATGGTTTCCTGTCGTCGCATGCCGCACCGTATCCGTTGAAACTGCAAACGCTTTACCAACTCAGCGGCAGTAGCACCCAAAATCCCCGCGACTTCAAACTGCGGATGCGCAAAGCCTTGCAGGCCTTGGTCACTATCGGCGCTATTGAGCGATTTGAAATCGATGAGGATGTCGTCAAGGTCAAAAAACAACCCACACCAACGCAAAAACGGCATCTTGGGCTCAGACAACATTGACCAAAATGGCACGGCATTCGACTGACGCTATTTTAGCCCGGTCGATGCCACCCCGACACGGCATTGGGCTGACGGGCACACGGCATTCGACTGACAGAGGCACGGCATTCGGCTAACAAGGTAACGGCATTCGACTGACACCCCACGGCATTCGGCTAACGCAAAGCACGGCATTCGGCTGACAAAACACACGGCATTCGACTAACGCTTGGTCAATTTTTTGAAATCGCTGTAAGCCATGTTAGGCGGGGCCTACAGCGATTTTCAACGACTCGAAAAATCGGGTGCTAATCTATTTATAATCTTTTTTTAATCTTAATAAGGGGCTACGCCCCTGTGGATAACTTTCAGTCCAGACCTTCGCGTAACCTTTGCCGACAGCGATGAAATGCATCGCGGAACTTACCCAATAAATCGATTTGTTTGCGCAGATCGACAAACTCGTTTTCAAATTCCTCCACCAGCGAGACTTCCCAATCCGGTTCTTTTTTCAGAATGTGCTGCAAGGGATAGCGATAGCCTTTGCCCTTTTTGATGTGCTGGGTGACCGGTTTGGTTTTGCCGTCGATCGAAAGCGAGGCGATCAGAAACCATTCGATGGTGAACGAATATGCGCTTTCCCGGCGGCGGATGCGAACCCCCATTCTGCCGCGTAGCGAGGCCGGATGCTTTTTGCGTTCCAGGTTAACGCGTCGCCAATAATCATCGACCAACATGCGGGCTTGGCCATGCAAACTCTCAACTTGGGCTTCCAGCCACTCAATCACGCGTTCATCGGCTAATGCCGATTCATCGTGCTCTGCATTTAACGAATTCATGTAAAAAACCTATCCTTAACCACAGGTTTTTCTCGGCAAAAAACCTAGTGAGCTTGATGATGAATATTCAATGTCTCCGGTATCGCCAAAAATCTAGGCAATGACCTAACACCGTCACGACCCACGCTAACCCATGAAGGGCAAAGGCTTGCCGGTTTGTGCTGGCCTGACATTTTCGGTGGTGTTTACCTATACAGACTTCTGAACAAAAACCCTGAATAGGTTTTCCCGTGTGTGGTCATGGCTAGGGCCTAACCCTCAAAGCTCGATTGCGCATAGCCTTCAGCCTCCCAGGCGTTGTTAGGTTTTTGCGGCACATTTCGGAACTCCGAACCGAATTGTAGAGATTCGGGCGCGTGGTACGGTTGCGAAAGGAGGATGATTTCGGCGGTTTAGTCAATACAGGCCACACAAGGGCATTTTTTTGGACCGCTTTGTCGAAATCGCCAAAATTATCGCGATTTCGATGACGACCTGGGCTTGGGTGTCGTAGACAATTGAGCTATGAACCCAAAACACGCTCTGCATCCCTTTTTGCTCGTACTGCTACTGCCGACATCGGCGGTTTGTAGGGATGCGTCTGTCGACATACCGACTGCGTCGTATTTCGAAGACAAGCAACGCGGCTGGTTTTGGTATGAGGCGCTGCCAGAGCCGGTTAAAAAATCGCAACCCGAAATTCAAGCGGATCAGGAAAAACCCAAGCCTGAAATCAAACCGCCCAGCGTCGTTCAAGCTGACATTGAACCCAAAACACAAGCCAAGTCTTCTGCGGAACCCCAACCGCTGTCCTCCGCCTGGTTGAAGCAAAACCTGGAACATTACTTGAACCAGGCCATCGACGATCCCAGTCCCGAGAATGTGGCCGCGTTTTATTACCTGCAGCGGGTGATGATGGATAAAGCCGAGCGCTTTACCAACGCCGCCCGTTACGTGGTGATGTCCGATCCGCAACTCGATGAAACCGTGCGCAGGCCGGTGGCAACCTATGCGGCCAATGAAGCCAATCATCAGGCCGGCGTGGTAGCCGAACGCGCCTTGAAAGCGATTGCCGCGCAAGCCGGCATTTTGTTTTTCTTCCGTTCCGATTGCCCTTATTGCCATGTGCAGGCACCGATTTTGGCCATGCTGGAAAACGCTTATGGTTTCAAAATCTATCCCGTGTCGCTGGATGGCCTACCGATGCCGAATAGCTTTTTTAGTCAGTTCAAGCGGGATAACGGTCAGGCCGCGATGTTGGGCGTTGAACAAACCCCGGCGCTGTTCCTGATGAAACCGCCCAAGCAAATTGTGCCGTTGGCGCAAGGCGCGTTGTCGTTGGAAGAAGTCACCGGACGGATTCTGCTGGCCGCCAAGGAAGCCGGTTGGATCGATGCCTCCCAATACCAAACCACTCAGGGCATCCGTAACACACCGATGTTGTTACCGGCCGCCGGTAGCATCAGCTCTGCGGTCACTCAAGATCCACTGTCACTGATCCAGGCATTGCAACGCAGTGCACATTTTGGGAGCACGCCATGAAGTCGATTTCATTGTCTCTGCGCTACCGCCAGGTACTGGTGTTGATTCTGTTGGTTGAGAGTGCCGTTCCAGCCTATGCTGACTTGCAACAGGAAATGGACAGCATGTTCGGCACTATGACCAACTTCACGGCCCCAACTGCCCATTTGGGACAGCGCCGCGGCGTGATTACCGGCGGCAGCTTAGTGGCGCGGAACGGTATCACCAACACCAATCTGGTGTCGTTCGTGCCGCCTTCATTCAGCGCCGGCTGCGGCGGTATCGATTTGTTCGCCGGCAGTTTCAGTTTCATAAACTTCAACCAGTTCGTGCAATTGATGCGTAACGTCGCGGGTAACGCGGCGGGCTATGCGTTCCAGCTGGCGGTCGGCGCCATGTGTCCCTGGTGTGCGTCGGTGATGACCGACCTGCAAAAGAAAATCCAGGAAATGAACCAAATGTTCAGCAACTCCTGCCGGTTGGCACAGGGCTTGGTCAACGACACGGTCAAAGCCTTCGACTTGCAAAGTAAAACCAACCTGTCCAATGCCTCATTTACCCAAGGCATTTCGGATGTCTTTTCCAGCTGGACCAATACCAGTACCCTGGGCGACCCGGTTCAACAGATCAAACAGAACGACCCGACGGATATGACCAAGATCATCCAGGGCAATCTGGTCTGGCGGGCCTTGGTCAATCAGAACGCCGGCGGCTGGTTTCGATTTGGTGGCAACAGTTTGCTGGAAGCGGCGATGAGTATTTCCGGAACGGTGATCGTCGATGCCCCGCAAGCAGCACCGGACGGCAAAGGCGAGAACAATGCCATCAGCGCGCCGCCGCCAGTGTTGCGGATCAAGGATCTGATGTACGGCAATGACGCCGGCAACAGCTATCAAACTGTCAAGATGTACACCTGCAGTGATGGTCACGATGCCGATCAGTGTCTGAAACCCATTGTCCAAAACGTCAATCTGGTCGGCTTGAAACAGCGGGTGATGGATATCTTGCTGGGTTCGGCGAATACGGGCAACGGCCTGATTTACAAATTCTCGACCAACAGCGGCCAAATCACCGACAGCGAAAAAGCCTTCATGCAAACCGTGCCGGATGCCATCGGCGGCATGATCCATAACCTGGCACGGGAGGATGCCGGGATTGCCAAACTGTGGGCCGAGGAAGCGGCGCCGGTGATTGCTTTGGAATTGGCGCAACTGATCGTCAACGATTTACTGAATGCCGTGCAAACCGCCGCGCACATGAACGACCATGCCTACGCCAAATTGCTGATGGATGCCTTGAAGGATGCCCGCGATCAGATCCAGGACGAATACGTCACCATCGCTGGCCGCTATGGTAATCCACAAACCCTGATGGCGTTTTACCAGCAATTGATGACCACCGTGAAGCCCAAACACTACGGCACGGTGGCGCAATTGCCGGCTTCCGGGGTGGCTTGGCCCAGTCCTTAAACGCTCATTCCCCGTCCCCATGATGGTTTTTTCCCTCGTTGTTTAAAAGGCAGGTCGCCCATGTTTGAAATTTTCTCCGTGGGCGATTCCGCCTATTTGCAAGCTGTCCTCAATGCGATCGCTATGATTTCCGGGACGGGCGATTACCGAACCGCCGCGGCGGTCGGTGGTTTGATCGGTGTCATCATTGTGATGCTGAGGGCCTTGTTGCAATGGGATGGTCGCGGCATTCGTTATCAGGATTTATTGTTGGCCTATGTGTTATGGCTGATGCTGTATGCGCCGTCGGTGCGGGTGTCGATCGAGGATGCCTATACCGGTAGCGTGGTGGTGGTCGACAATGTGCCGTTGGGTCCAGCGGTCGTGGGTAGCGTGATGTCGAACATGGGTTATCGCACCACGCGATTGTTCGAGCAAGGCTTTGGCACACCGTCGATGACCGGTAATGGCTTTGCCGATAGTTTGCAGACTTTGACGGCGGTACGGAAGAATCTGTTGTCGCGGGTGAATTTAGGCGCGGCCAATGTGCCGAACGCCGGCAGCGACATGGAAACCTCATTCGCCAATTATGTGCGCGAATGTACCTTGACCGGTGTGGATCTGAATCAGAAATCGGTGGACGCCATCTTGCGCGATGCTGATCCGTTGAATGCGATCAGGTTTGATTCCGATATCTACATGACCCAAATCTATGTCGGCGGCCAACCACAGACCAAAACCTGTACCGATGCTTGGGCCGATTTGAGTGTGGTGGCCAATGGTAATTTCGCGACGGCGCTGGAAGGGTTGTTGCAACCGACATTGGGCGTACCGGCGGCAGCCGACACAGTACCGAAAATCCAGGATGCGTTTGATGCACTGGCCGGACCCGGTGTGGTTGATGCCGCCGATTACATGCTGATGTCGGCGATCCTGCCGATGTTCGAGAAGGGCGTGATTGGTCGGCATGAAGACGGATTACACTGGAACAAAGCGGCGATGGTCGAACAAGCCATTCAGCAACGCAATACCCAATGGGCGGCCGAACAAACCCTGTTTACCAAGATCGTCCGGCCCATGATGGCGTTTATCGAAGGTTTGAGTTATGCCATCGCACCGATCATGGCCTTTGTGGTGATGCTGGGCAATGTCGGCATTCGGATGAATATAGGCTATTTCTCAATGCTATTGTGGATCCAGTTGTGGATGCCGATTTTGGCAGTGATTAATTTGTTCATCCAGATGTCGGCCACCGGCAAGATGGCGGCGCTGATTACGGCCACCTACAATCTGCCGTCGATGATGGGCATTTACCAGTTGGACATGGAGTTACAGCAATGGCTGTCGATCGGCGGCATGCTGGCGGCGTCGACGCCGGCCATTACCTTGATGCTGATCTACCGCGGTGCGGTGACGGCGACGCATTTCCTTGGAAGGATGGACGGCGGCGATTACGTAAATGAAAAAATCGCTACGCCCGATGTGATTAGCCCGGCACCGGTCTTGAATGCCCAATCGCAACATCAATACAGTCCGTTGTCGGCGGTTACCCAAACCGGCGTCGACAAAGTGCTACCCACATTTACCGCCGGCAAGGACATGAGTGCGGCAGTATCGTCGACTTATAGCGCTTCTGAACAAGCCACCAGTAGTTTCATGCACAGTGTCTCATCAACGGCGTCGAAGTCGGCCAGCATCACTAACGATGCCTTTGACAGTCGCTCATTGGGCAATCAAATTACCAGCAGTTCTAGTTATACCGATGCCTATAACCGCCAATTCGGCGAAGCCTTCGCCAAGAAGCATGCAGATACCGGCATATCTGCTGATCAATTCTCGGCGTTGGTGGCCGGCAGTGCCAATGCCGGCGCCAAGCTGGGTAGCGACCAACTCAGCGGCGCAATTTCTGGCCGATTGCAAAACGACTTCAAAGTTAGTCAGGATAAATCAGACGCCATCGCCGCCGATATCAGCCAAACGGTCAACGATAGTCAGGGCTATCAAGCCGGTTTAGCCAAAAGCCTGGCACTGGATGCGCAAACAGGCACCCGAAACGTCGCCTCAATGGGCTTACAAAATCAATCGCTGTCCTCGTTGCAACACAGCGCAACCGACGCGGTATCCGCCAGCGAGTCCTATCAACAAACCCTATCGGCCCAACAACGCTTTGGAACGCAAGCCAGTTTCGGCGCGGCGGAAACGGGTTCCAAAATCGCTAATGACAACACGTTGATGGAGCGCCTGGATCATACGCTGGATCAATATGGCTTGCGCGGGGATACGCAACGGCTAGCCTCGCAATGGAAAGCGGCGGGTTGGATCAGCGATGCCGATCAGGCCTATGCCGCCGCTGGTATGTCGTTATTGACCGGCTTCTCGTCACCCAGTTATCGCACGCTGGATGATCAACAATCGCACCAGGCGCAAATCTCGGGTTATCAACTGCTCGGCGATGCCTTTAATGCGCCGCAAGCTGATCAAAGCTGGGATGCTAGCCGGAATGAATCCCTTAAAGCCAATGCACCGGAAGCTGGCAAGGTTCAGACTACCGTCGAACATGCCCATCTCCAAGACCCGCGAGCTGAAACCGAATCGCTAAATCAACGAGCACAAACACAGATTCATTCAGCGACGGGGAAAATTGCAGGCGGCGAAGCCCAGATCGACGCACAACATGATCGTAATTTGGCAGAGCGTGAACAAAACTCAAGAGAAGGCTTTGGGCAATTGGCGAATGTCAAAGTGGAGCACTTTCGACAATCCATTGCGGCTGCGGCCAATGACACGCCTTCGGCGGCGGAGGCTTCCTATAATTTTCTGGGGGGCAGCCTATACAATACCTCTAAGACATTAGAAGCAGTGGGTATGGTGGGTAAAGAGCACATAAATCAATTCGTTGAATATGCTCGCACAGCCTATGAAAATGGCGAAAACGTATGGGATGCTGTTAAAGCTGCAGCAGCAAAATCCTATCCTGGATTTACCGAAGTATCGCAAATTTGGGCCGATCAAAGAGTCAACGAAGTGGCAGATAAGTTGACGCCAAATCAACAGGCTTACTATAAAGCAGCAATGTTCGAAGCATTTGCCGGAATTGCCATAGGTGGTGACGATAACGGCAGTATGGGTACGGCAAAACAACGTTTATTGAATGAAGAAGACCCTGTAGATGTAGATAATGTTGCGAAATTGCTAAGACAAGCCGCAGGTCAAAATAGACCGGATTTAATCGATCAAATAGGCAACCTTAATCGTGCACGTGGACGAATTAATTATTGAGTATTAGCTACTGGCCTTTCTTCGAAGATTTTGTAAAACACCTACGACGAGCCAGCGCAACATCATGATTCCTGAAAAAAGAAGCAAATAGTCAATCAGATTAGGGTTTTCGTTTGCTAACACTAAGGCTATCAAAACTAAACCAGCCCAATAGTAGTTACTTTCGTGAGATAGTTTGGCCGCCATAAACTCAACAAACTGAACAGTTAGCTCTGCCGCAGCGAGAATAGCCAATATAAGGGTACCGATAGTCCCAATAAAATTGAATTCTTCCGGCAACTTTACCCCAATACTTATGAACCAAATTAATCCGAAGCATAATGTCATCACCACTAAGCCTTTAAAGGCATCGAGAGACAGAGTTCTTGGATGAAATCGTTGAAAAAATCGTTGTAACCCTCCCGGAAACTTCGCAAAAGTTGCACCGCAAAAGGGGCAGATCGATCGCAGGGGTTGACCATAGTACGTCACCACTCTGGGGACCAGAGTGCGGTGACATTCAAGGCAATTGACCGTAGCATGATGGCCGGCGAATACCGACCTTTCGGGCGCAGTCTGATGCGGTTTCGATGATAGTCTTAGTCGACGTGAGTGTGATGAAAACGAGGACATTGATGATCTCCAACCTTGCTTAACGAGATTATCATACTGCTAATAGGCTGAGCTGCCAAGTTAGCATTTATCCAATTGGATTGATTCCGATTGACTTTGAAGTTCAGTGACTTCTAAACTTCGCCCACCACAACACAGCCAAAATTATTAGGATGAAGCTGGATATTTTAAAACGAATTTAATCTCGAAACCTGTCGTTCAAATTTCAATTTTTTTTAGCAATTGGCAGACGAGATCGGCCGATTGTGTTGAAAAAGTAGGTATTTTTATAATGGAGGGCAACGGCAGTTTGATTGTTAGCCGAGGCTTTTTAGAAGTTCACAGGCAAGGTTTTTGATTTTGGTGGGTATGAGCGGCCTAATTGGCCGTTATGCGGGTATTAATTGGGTTACTGGGTCAACAATTGCCAACCTTTTCGCCATTCGCCTAAGATTTTGGGCAGTTGCCGCCAACAGGAATTCATCCTGGGCTCCACTAAATCCCCTAAGCCTCAGCTTATCGACACGTAAGATGCGTTTGAGATGGGCAAATAACATTTCGACTTTCTTACGTTCCTTGCGAGACTGTTTGTAAGCGTCGGTTTTTGCAATGGCCCGCGCCACATCTCGAGCTGATTCATGAGGACTACGGTCGATCTGCCGATGGTCCATATTCGGACAACATTGGGATTTTAGTGGGCAAGACTGGCAATCAAGTAGGCTAGCCCGATAGCGGTATGGATTCTTCTTTTTGCTGCGCCAAGCGGTTTTTAGATACTTACCAGCAGGACAGATATACCGATTGTTTTCGGCATCATAGGTGAAATCGGATCGTCCGAAGGTGCCGTCGGTACGTTCCGGTTTTTGAAATACGGGGACATGCGGTTCAATGCCTTTTTCATCGACCAGCCAGCCGAGCATGGCGGCGGAACCATAGTTGGTATCACCGACCAATCGCTCTGGTTTGAGTTCGTATTTCTCTTCTACCCGGTCGATCATGGTTCGAGTGGCTTCCGCTTCGGCGGCTTTGTTGACCCTGGAGGCTTCAACGTCGAGGATGATGCCGGCTTCCAGATCGATTAAGTAATTGGTGGAGTAGGCAAAGAAAGCTGGGCCACCAGGCGCTGCCGTCCAACTTGCAGCCGGATCGGTCAGTGACAATGTCCGCGCAGGCTCTTTGGGATCGTTGATCTCTTCTAACGCAGTCAGATATTCGCGTACCGGTCGTGACGCTTGTTCGGGATCACCCCAATCGACCGTTTCACCACCTTCAACCCGGCGTTGCCGTTGGGCATCGGCTTTGATAATGCTGGCATCGGTGGCAAAGCCTTCACCCTTCACCAAACCCTCAGCCATACACCGCTCCAAGACCGATTCAAACAATAAGCGGAAGGCCTGACTTTCCCGGAAACGGCCATGGCGGTTTTTGGAAAAGGTCGAGTGATCCGGCACGGGATCATCTAAATCCAGACGACAGAACCAACGGTATGCCAAGTTTAAATGGACTTCTTCACACAGGCGGCGCTCGGAACGAATCCCAAAGCAGTAGCCAAGAATCAGCATGCGAATCATCAACTCGGGATCGATTGATGGTCGACCAATCGGGCTGTAAAACCCCGCTAATTGTTGACGGAAGTGGCCTAAATCGAGAAGGCGGTGAATGCCTCTCAGCAGATGATCTTTCGGTACATGATTTTCCAGACTGAAACAGAAAACCAGTTGTTCCTGTATCCCGGATTGTTGTCCCATCATGGCTGCACCTCTCGATCTTATCGGTGTTGAGCCTTATTTTACTCCTATCCGACTAAGCTATCAGGGGAGTTTTTCAACACAATCGGCCACTCTGCGACATTCAAATATTTGAACATGTGGCGGCAGTAAATCCGAAAGCTGTCATTAAAATCCTACTGGAGTTCATAATTCCATTTCCCCGCTATTTATTTTTGCGTGGATCATCGGTCGGATTCGTATAAATAATATCCCATGGCCCAGTAGCGATTAGTTCGACGATTGTTTCCTTATCAGTGGTCCAAACATAGTGAGTGTGCCCAGCGGGTAACACAAAGCTTGAACCTACGTTAAGCATCTCGCCCTTTTTTGTGTCAAATGTTTCACCCATGCCATTGCCTAGTTTGCCCCGCAGGACTGTAATTACTTCTGTAAATGGGTGTATGTGTGGTGGGATTGGATAATTAGATGGAAATTTCAGCAAAGCGATAAAAACCCCCGCTTTGCTTGGGTCACCAACTAGAATGGCGCTTTTGGCACCTTTAGGGAGTATCGGCTCGTCATTCCACTTAACCGTATCCGGGATAAACGATTCCATGGTAACGGCGCTCATGCGATCAATTTTATCCTGAGCTAATGCGGAATCTTCGAAAAAAATAAGCATTAAAGCTATCAAATACATTCTCATCTGGTATCTCCATTTTCTAGCGCTTCCCTAAGGGTCTGCGGCTTCTGGGATGACATGTCTGCAGCCGCAGAGGTGTTGAATATAGCGATTGTTTTAGAAGGGGGTGGCGGCGTATAGATTTTATCTAAATCCCTATCAATTTTAACGGTAAGACTTTCGACGCCTTTAAGGGTTAATTTTTTATCACCGCCTTTTGTCTCTGAAATGTAATTACCGATTAATTGGCCGTCACTAACCCTGACTAAATGTCCCATAATATAAGCGAATAAAAAGCTTGGTTTATGCAGTCTGCCCACCAATACATACTCAGCTCCGGCTTTTTTCGCTAGTTCTGCGGCCATGTCGCTGTGGTCAAAAATATACCCAAAACCGCCGTTGGCCTCACGTTGAGCATCCAAATCAACAGCAATGATTTTATAGCCAGCTCTTTTTAATTCGCCTTCTAGCATAGCCTTTATGCCCGCCGTTCTTTCGATTTCGGCAGGTATTCGAGGTGCCAAAGTTAAATCCTTTAATTCAAAATCCAATATGGCGATGCTTGTTTCAGCAAATACGCCAGCGCTGAACAGACATAAAAGAAATACGCCAAACAGATGACGTAATCCTGCATTGTTTCTAGGGTTCATAATTAAATAACACGGTATCTTGTTGAAAAATATGTCATCAGTAACACCACCATTCATTGTTTCATCGTATTCGTTTTTTGGTCGCTAGTAGAGTAGCGAGTATGCGCAAGTCCGTAACCTGATATTTGCCCGTGAAAGCCGGGCAATTTGCCCGGCCTTCCTGCGATCCCTATTCCAGCCCCGTAATTCAAGCTTAAAATGATCAAAAAATGAATATTTTCCGATGCTGAATCGTCAGCAAAGCATTTAACAGAAGGCTTGCGCTTGCCATGAATCTAAAATTTCACCTGCTATCACGGATTATCCTTATTGCTGGCACTTGCCTGATTGCAACGACAGCCTATGTGCTGTATCAAGCCGATCAGCAAGCTATTCTTGAGACACAAGTAACGGCCGAGTCAATCGATAAGCAACTGGAGCTTCAATTGGTGCATATCGATGCAGGTTTTGCTCAACCGGAACGTTTCCCTGATTTTAATTTATGGAAAGAGACCAGTACTGCATCCGGCGTTTGTATCAGTTACTTATCAACGATTGACAGCCTCAGGCGCAACATTTGCAATGGCGCAAAAATAACGTCACGAAGCTGGCCTATTTGGTTTGCAAGCTTTTACCAATGGGCTTTCCATCCCGGCTTGGAGGTAGTGCGACCAGTGGAATTCAAGGGGCGGATTCATGGTTCAGTAATGGTTGCACCCAGCGCTGAGATGGGAATAGCAAGCGCCTGGCAAAATATCCGTGGCTTAATGGGGCTGTCTGCCAGTACCACTTTGGCGCTTTGCTTGCTGGTTTATTTTACGATAAGTCGAGTTTTACGACCGGCACAGGTGATCGTTACAGGCTTGGAGAAAATGGAAAAGGGTGAATTGTCATTTCGGCTACCCGTTTTCGAGTTAGATGAATGGCAGCGAACCGGGAAGGCCATCAATCAACTGGCGGCAAGTCTGGAACAACTCCTTTCCGAGCGTAAGAAATTAGCCTTAAAGCTGATGAATATTCAGGAAGAAGAGCGCCGTTACCTGGCCCGAGAGCTGCATGATGAGTTCGGTCAATGCCTAGCTGCGATCAACGCGGTCGCAGCTTCCATTTCACAAACCGCAGAAAATGAATGCCCGGAACTGGTTCCGGAAGGGAAAAAAATCAGTCGAATTGTCCATCATATGATGGAATCGATACGTGGATTATTATTGCGCTTACGCCCTTCTGACATTGATGAACTGGGCCTTACTGTCAGTTTAAAAAGCCTGGTGGCTGGCTGGAATGCCAGCAGTGGCGGCAAGATTCATTATAGCCTTGCTGTTCATGACGACCTTGACCGGTTACCCGAACCTATTCCCGTTACTATTTTTCGGATTGTTCAGGAATGTCTGACCAATGTGTCCAAACACTCAGCCGCTACGATTGCGAAAGTAACACTCCGAGCAGTCTCTGCGAATAATTCAATAACAACCATTGAACTTAGTATCGAAGATAATGGTAAGGCCAATAAACTGCCGTTTGAAGACAGCCCCGGGATTGGTCTGCTCGGTATACGTGAACGAGTAACCGCAATCGGCGGACGGCTGACATTAAATACTGGTAACCCCAGCGGACTTGCCGTCCATATATGGCTTCCGGTTCAATCCCTTTCAGAGACACAAACATGACAGGCTCGGAAAGTATCAGAATTTTGCTGGTCGATGATCATGCCATTGTTCGTGAAGGCTATCGCTCACTATTGGAGAAGCAATCAGGAATGGAAGTGGTTGCTGAAGCAGCTGATGGAGCAGAAGCCTATTCACGCTTTAAGGATTGCAACCCAGATATAGTCGTTATGGATATTTCGATGCCCGGCCAAGGGGGGCTGGAGGCTATTGTACGTATTAAACAACGACGCCCGGATGCGAAGATCCTGGTATTCAGTATGCACCAGAATCCAAGCTTTGCTGTTCAGGCAACTCGGGCGGGTGCGCTGGGTTATGTCACCAAGAGCAGTGCGCCGGATGTTTTGATCCGGGCTATCCATGATGTCTATGCAGGGCGAATTACGTTGAGTGCCGACATTGCACAAGCCTTGGCCCTGGAAAAATTAGGCGGCGATAGTATCGCGCTGCAAGAATTAACGGTACGAGAATTCGATATTCTGCGTATGTTAGTCGATGCTCGGTCAACAGATGATATTGCTCAAACACTCAACATCAGTCCAAAAACCGTATCGAACAGCCATTATATGATCAAGCGAAAACTTGGCGTTGCCAGTGATATCGAGTTGACTCGCCTAGCCATTAAGATGAATATCATTAATCTTTTGGATTTATCTTGAACGCCTTTTAAACGCTTGCCGACAAACGTGAAAGGGGAATTTAATAAAACTCTTCCTGCGAATGGACTTTTCTGACAACCGATCTGCGATAAATGGCTGCTGATCATCCTGAAGCAGACAGAATCAAACACAGATGTGACGTCGCTTATGGGGCGTTAACGACAATTGTTTCTTGGTGAATTTAAATATCTTGGATGTCCGCTTTCAAGATAGCCATGGCTATGAAGCCGGGCTTAGTGAAAAGGCTAAATCGTCAACCGTTCAATTCAATTGCTGACCAGACTTAAGGCGTGTTTGGGCGAAATGAGTTAACGTTTGCATCTGCCAATTCACAAAACTGGCAAACCGGTCGGAATTTGCTCTCGTAGAATACCGCATAATTATGTCGACAGCGGGGGCAATATTTCAAGGCGACTTGTCCTTCGCGCATACCTTGCGCTAAAACCCAGGCTTCGTTGAAGTTGGCGGGTCGTACTTTGCCGTAAGGTCGCACTTCGGGGATAAGGTGTTCAAAGGTTCGATGGAAATAATCCCATGTAAACAAAATGGCAGGCACGTCCATTCGCGACTGCGGATTGACCTTGCTGGTGATTTGATAGATTGACAGAAATAACGTCAGATATAGAAACGACTCGCGTGATGCCGGAATAGTTTTTGCCAGCGGTAATTGTCCGTTGGAGGGGCCGTGAAAGTGAATGGCATAGTACATGGCCTTAAGTTCATGTTGGCTGATCGTTTTAATATGCGCTTTAACGAACGTCGGCCGCAATTTTCGTTTCAGTAATTGATAGGCAAGATAATGATCTCTTAGCCGTTCTTCGTAGGTGTACCAAGCACTCATGCTATATCGCCTGATCCCGTGAGCACTATGAGCAAGTCGCGCGCCTGGATATCACACGTATCTCCCTCATGCACTGACTGATCGACCTGAAGATAACGCCCCCAAAAGCTGGCATTGAATCTGGGGGTAAAGACTAGGCATTCGCTACGAGCTATCTCCCTAATTTGCTGCACCTGCAATTTTTTCAGGATACCCACGGCTTCTGGCGTTAATCCCAAGCTAAACATCGCCTGTTCTTCTTGTCCGGACAGCACCATTTCCCGCGCTAACAACAGATAATCCAATTGCAGATGATAGAGGCTGTACTCCATCTCAAATCACCTGTTTCACTCGGTCAGCTATGGCCATCACACTTTGTCCATAGGCTTTCGCGGCCTTTTCATCGTTCCAACTATAGTAGCGTCCAATCCCCAAAGCCAAGTCATGCGGAGCTGAACCAATGGCGGTTGCTAATAGTTCGGCACCTATTTGTACATTGGTAATCGGATCCAGTAATTGCGCCGGCGCTCTCACTCTGTGACCATGCCAGCGGACATTGATTTGCATTAACCCCACGTCTACCAACCGATTGCCTTCGTCTATCGATTGCTTGAGCAAGGCGTGGGCTTCCCGCTGCGAGGCTGGCATCAAGGATTGTCCTGATTTATTCAGTGCCCATGGCCAGGGTTTTACCGCGGTCGGATCGGTATCGTTCGCGGATTCTTTTAATGCAACCGCATACAGTATGTAAGGATCCAAATGATGCTGCTTTGCAATCTGCCACCAAAGCGTATTTTGTAGCTTATGTGCAGTACTAGTCGCTCGCGCCTGTTGGGTGATATTGCCATGGGCTAAACACGATGCACTGCAGACCATAAAGCTCAGCAAAATTGGCAGCGGATATAGACGATACTGTTTAGCGGCGCATAGCCGTCGGAAACCGAATTTCAAATCGATAGTGTGCATAGCAGAGGTGACAGGTAAGGTTGCCCCGAGTCTACTGAAAAACTCACTATTTCGAGCGTTCAAAAAAAGCCTTCTTTCGACCTAATTACGCCGTCTATACCTCCCCAACAAATCAATTTATCGAAAATACAAGCGGTTACGCATTGTCAAGCTCTTTTTATCGCTAAAGCATTGCCTGACACCTTGCCAAGCCAAGTCCAACAAGGCTTTGCGCGGAAAGTACCCCAAAAACACCCACTTTCCGAACGTGACGATTACAAAACCAGTCTTTTAGTATTACCCCATGTCGTAATTCATTAGAGAAGAGCATGGCCACCCTAGAAGACGATCTGACGCAACTGAATTTTCAATATCTGATGCTATTGAGAGAATGTGCCCGAAGCAATCCCATGGAAGCCGCCTGGCGGTTTGGTGTCATTCCGGAGACGGTCAATCATGTGGCAGATTTGTCGCTGGAACAGATTAAAGAACAGGCGGCGGTTAACCGCGCCGTGATCAGTTTGCTGCCACTGGGTAACCATCCGGTTTCAGCCGCCGCTCATGCGGCCTTACTGGTTCATGATGCTCATGATCAGGGTGATCATCATGCATAACGGTGGCTTCGTTGACTTGTCGCATTTTGGCGCTGAACTGATGTTGGCAAAGACATTGTTCGACTACGGCGCCCGAACACCGGTGGTTTGTGCTCTCTGTGGAATCAAACGTAAAACAGCCACACGCATTTACAGGCTTGCGCAAGAACAAGCACCCATTAAAGGCATGCTGCCTTGGGATCCACACTGGATAAGTCGTTCAACCATCAACAATCTGCACGCCTCAATATTCTTGGGGTTAATTCAGGATTACGTATCCGTTAGTGCCAATGGTACCGAGTTTGGGTTGCAGTTGTGCAACGCATATACATTGTACTGCCGCATCGTTGCCCGCAACCCCAAGCCCAGCAATCGGGAGGCAGGATTCGAACACCACAGAGTGTTGGATATTAATCGAGCATGGCAACTAACTAGACAATTTCATGCCTCTGCATTGCATTTTGTGAAGTGTCTTTGCTGTCAAGCGCGATTCCTGATTCCCCGCCATGAAGCTCAACTGGCCGCCCGCTGTCCCGTATGTGAAAACAAGACTGGCAGCGTAGCCCGGCAATATCGAATTTCGCGGCCATTTTCACAAAATGCCGGCAAAACTTTGGCGATATGTCTTGACCGTTACTAACGGCCAAGGAGAGTCATGATGTATTTATTAGTTCAATCAATTCAATCTCGAACCCTACTGGATGCGGCGGAAGGAAAAAATTTAGCCCGCCTGGCACGAGAATGCTTTTTCAACCATCAATCTTTAATCCTTGACTTTGTCAACGTTGAGCAGGTTACTGCGCATTTCTGCCAAGCGTTATTGTGCCCTTTGACGAACGAATTTGGCGCGGATTATTTAAATCAATGGTTGCAGATAAAAAACCTGTCCTCCCACGTCAGGCAAATCATACAGTCTGCCATGGGTGAGTTGGATGATTATTTTGATTGTTTGGAGCGCGCACAGGTTCAGAGTGCTGATCAAGAAATAACGACGTTGAATTGTTTATGGCTTATCAAAGCCCGTGATCTCTGTCGAGATAATCCTCTATTCGCTGGTTTTATGTTGGGCATTTCGGATAAGGCGTTAATTGAGGCCATTGGTCGTTTGTCAATTGAGGACATTGAGCATATCGCTCAATCGGGCTGGCTGTGTTTTGCGCCAAGGATTTCAAATCATTTTTTTGAGTACATGAATCGCAAGCAGCACACCGCCGTTGATGTGTTGCTGACGTTAAAGGCAGGCGTGAATCATGGAGGCTAAAAAGATGATCAAAACGCTTAAACAATATCAGTTGGCCATTACCCTGATTCAACGCCAAGCCAGAATTGCGGTTATTGTCCGCGAAACTACCATCCCCAGAGAGCTGATAAAGGCCACTTACAAGGAGATTCTAGGGCGATCCGGTAGCTCGGGTCCCATCAAAGAGTCAATTCGTGGCTTGACGCACAACGTAAAACGGTACAAGGAAGCCACGCTCTTCGCCAAGATATTTCGTGCAATTGAAGCCGAAAACAGTCACGGCGAAATTCACAACGTTATCCAGGCATTCGATTTTTTTAAAGTCTCCTTGCCCAGTGGCAATCTCGATTTCACCACGGCGTGGTTAGTGGCACGAGACTTGAGAAATAAAAAATTGCTGATGACGGAATGTGGCCATTGTTATTCAGCGGTGTTGATCATTTTGGGCAGCGAAAAGTCGCTGGAGCGGTGTTGTGTTTGCAAAGCCGCATTAAAAACTGATCTTTAGATTTTTATTTCTAACCTTCTATGTTCAGAGCCGACCAATCACTTTTTAGAATAAAGGATTGGTCGGCTGTGGAGCAAATAATCAATCGCAAAGTTTTCAGCACCATGAGCAAAACAAGTTCCAAGCAACATTTTCAATCGCTATTGCTTTGACCGAGAGGATTCGGTAGATGAAAACATTAGATTTATCGGAAGCAGCCCACTTGTTGAAGCTCCATCCACAAACAGTTCTGCAAAGGGCGCGCTCGGGCGATATTCCTGCAGCTAAGCCCGGAAAATGTTGGGTATTCATAGAACAGGATTTGATCGAATGGCTTCGATCGCAGTACACTCGCCCACGGCAGGATGTAGGGCAAGGAGGCAAAGAAGTATGCTCTTTAAAAGACCAAATAGCCAATTCTGGTGGTATCGCTTTACCGCACCAGACGGCACAACAATACGCCAATCTGCTAAAACTGAAGACAAAAGAAAAGCCCAAGAATTAGCGGATAAGCATAAGGCGCAATTATGGGATCAGATCAAACTGGGGCATAAGCCACAATATCTCTGGGAAGATGCGGTGGTGAAATGGATTAATGAATCCCAAAAGCGTTCGCTGGATGACGATGTCGTCATGTTTCGCTACCTGGATAAGTTTTTGTCTGGCAAACCTCTCAATAGTATTAACCGGGACATTGTGGAAAATATTATTGCGGATAAGTTGAAACACGCTACTCCCGGTCGAGCTAATCGAGTCACGGCGTTGATTAGAGCAGTACTAAGAAAAGCCGAGCGCGAGTGGGGTTGGATTGACAAGGCGCCTGCGATACGTCGTCTTAAGGAAGATAACAAGCGTATCCGCTGGATTACTCGACAGGAGGCCGAAAGACTGTGCCGCGAATTACCTAATCATCTTGAAGCCATGGTTCGATTTAGCCTGGCTACTGGGTTGAGGGAAGCCAATGTTACTGGGTTGGAGTGGAGTCAAATCGATCTGCAAAGAAAAGTATGCTGGATTCACCCCGATCAGGCTAAGGCGAAAAAAGCAATTGGTATTCCGCTCAATGCGGATGCAATTGCCGTGATCCGTCAATTCATTGGTAAGCATGAAATCTATGTCTTTACCTACAAGGGAAACCCAGTGCTAAAAGCCGGTGGCAACGCTTGGAAGAAAGCCCTCAAACGTGCAAGCATTAGTCAATTCAGATGGCATGATCTGCGTCATACCTGGGCGAGCTGGCATGTGCAGGCTGGGACACCGTTAAATGTGTTGCAGGAATTGGGAGGCTGGAGTGATTACTCGATGGTGTTACGGTATGCGCATCTGGCGCCGGAGCATCTAGCCGAGTATGCCGGCAAGATTTCCAATTCAGCACATTTTACGCACATAAAAACGGAAGGCATAAAAAAACCAGCTGCCCTGGTAAGCTAACTGGTTGATTTATATATCGTTTGATGGTGGGTCGTGTGCGATTCGAACGCACGACCATCGCATTAAAAGTGCGGTGCTCTACCGGCTGAGCTAACGACCCAAACGATTTAGACATTATAATCTTTTTTCATAAATTTGCAACATTTTTTAATTCCTAATTTAAGCTTTAAGTAAAACGCTTGCCATAATGCCGAGGCTTTGTTTAATTCGAGGCTTTAATTACAGCAATTTTTCGCTTTGCTGTCGAAGCGTTGCTCTGGATGCTGCGTGCAAATTGATTTAGGAATTTTGGAAGTTCTAATGCCAGAATACCAGCATTAGAACTCGATGGGTATTTTAATCCAAATTATCGGTGACCGCACCCTTTGATGCGGAGCTAACCAATTTGGCATATTTCGCCAGTACACCGCGGGTATAGCGCGGTGCCGGTTGCTGCCATTTTTCGAAACGGCGGGCGATTTCGTGTTCGTTGACGTGCAGCGTCAATTGCTTGGTTTCCGCGTCGATGGTGATTTCGTCGCCGTTCTGGACGATCGCCAAGGCACCGCCGACATGGGCTTCCGGGGTGATGTGGCCCACCACGAAACCGTGGGTGCCACCGGAGAATCGGCCGTCGGTGATCAACGCCACTTCCTTGCCCAGGCCTTTGCCCATGATCGCCGAAGTGGGGGAGAGCATTTCCCGCATGCCGGGGCCGCCTTTTGGGCCTTCGTAACGGATGACGATGACGTCGCCCTTGACAATGCCGCCGTCCAGAATCGCTTTCAAGGCGAGTTCCTCGGCATCGAAGACTTTGGCCTTGCCGGTGAACACCAAACCTTCCTTGCCAGTGATCTTGGAGACCGCGCCTTCGGTGGCCAGATTGCCATACAGAATCGCCAAGTGACTATCTTTTTTGATCGGGTTGCTCAGCGGGTGGATGATGTCCTGACCGGCCGGGTAGTCTTTGACCTCGGCCAGATTCTCGGCCAGGGTGCGGCCGGTGACGGTCAGGCAGTCGCCGTGCAGCAGGCCGATGCTCAGCAGTTCTTTCATCAATGGTTGAATGCCGCCGATTTCGACCAGCTCGGCCATCGAATATTTGCCGCTGGGTTTCAGGTCGGCCAGCATCGGTACTTTTTCGCCGATGCGGGTGAAATCATCCAGCGTCAGATCGACGCCGCTGGCGTTGGCCATCGCCAGCAAGTGCAGCACGGCGTTGGTCGAGCCGCCCAGGGCGATGACCACGGTGATGGCGTTTTCGAACGCCGGCTTGGTCATGATGTCGCGCGGTTTGATGTCGTTTTTCAGCAATTCCAAAACGGCGGCGCCGGCGCGTTCGCAGTCCAGGCGTTTGTCGTCGGAAATCGCGGTTTGCGCGGAGCTGTTGGGCAAACTCATGCCTAGCGCTTCTATCGCCGAGGCCATGGTGTTGGCGGTGTACATGCCGCCGCAGGAGCCGGCGCCCGGAATGGCTTTGGCTTCGATGGCCGCCAGTTCGGCGTCGTCTATCTTGTCGTTGGCGCGGGCGCCGACCGCTTCGAACACGGACACAACGTCGAGTTTTTTGTTGTTATGGCAGCCGGACAAAATGGTGCCGCCGTAAACGAAGATGGCAGGGCGGTTCAAGCGTGCCAAGGCCATCATGCAGCCCGGCATGTTCTTGTCGCAGCCGCCGATGGCGACCACGCCGTCGAAGCCCTGGCAGCCGACCACGGTTTCGATGGAGTCGGCAATCACTTCCCGCGATACTAGCGAGTATTTCATGCCTTCGGTGCCCATGGAGATACCGTCGGAAATGGTGATAGTGTTGAATACCACGGCCTTGCCGTTGGCGTTATCGACGCCGCGCGCCGCATCGTCGGCCAGACGGTTGATGTGCATATTGCAGGGCGTGACCATGCTCCAGGTCGAGGCGACACCGATTTGCGGCTTCTTGAAGTCTTCGTTTTTGAAACCGACCGCGTGCAGCATGGCGCGGCTGGGTGCGCGTTCCATACCGTCTACTACCAGGGAAGAAAAATGACGGGTTTTATCGTTTGAGGACATGAGGTGTTCCGAGAAAATTAAAACAGAAAAGGCTAAGAGCGAAAGTCAAAAGCTTATTACCTTTCGCGTTGTTATCTGTCGCCCGTATTAAAAACTGTCCCAGCCGCTGGAGCGGCGGCGCCAGCTGATTTTGGGGAGGATAAAGCCCAACAATACGCCGAATAACGATAGGCCGCCGCCATAGAGAAACCAGTCCTGATTGCTGCTGTCGGTCAACGCCTGGTTTTCGCGTTTCAATTGTTGCAGTTCTCTTTCGACGCTAATCACGCGTTCCTGCAATTGGTCGCGTTGCTGTTTAAGCTGGATTGCATTTGCGGCAGTTTGCTGCAGTTCCGTGAGTTCAGTGCTGAGTTTGTCGCGTTCCTTGCCGATGTCTTGATTGGCGGATTGCGCGCTTTTCAGTTGTTTGTTTTCTTCCTGCAACGCTTCCAGCTTTTTGTTGGCTGTTTCCAGTTGGTTGCGGGCGCTGGGCTCGTTGGTCATGTAGCGGGTGAGGATGAATCCTTCCGCACCGTTATTGGCTTGTACGTAGGTGTAGCCATTTTCGGTGTTTTCGCCCAGCACGGTCAGTGGTGTGCCGTTGGCCAACATTTTGACGATTTTGGTTCGTTCGCTTTCACCGCTGCGCAAAGGGATTTCGACATTGTCGGTAACATAAGCCGTTCGGGCATTTGCCAAGCCGCTGATGCTGAACAGAACAAACACACAGGCTAGTGATCTTTTCACGGTTACGCTCTCAGGATGAATTAAACCGGCAATTTTAGCGAAATTATCGGCAGATGAGAAATTCCAGCAGTGCTTTTTGCGCATGAAGACGATTCTCCGCTTCAGGGAAAATCGCGCTTTGCGGGCCGTCGATGACTTCCTCGGTCACTTCTTCGCCGCGGTGAGCGGGTAGACAGTGCATGAATAATGCGTCCTGATTGGCCGCTTGCATGGTTTGGGTGTTGACTTGGAAATCGCGGAAAGCAATTTCGCGCTTTTTCTGTTCGTCTTCCTGGCCCATGCTGGCCCAGACATCGGTCACCACCAAATCGGCTTGTTGAGCGGCTAGTTCCGGCTTGTTGAAAAAGGCGACTCTATGGCCTGCCGCATCGACGATGCTTTGATTCGGACGATAATCGTAGGGGCAGGCAATGTTGAGTTTAAAGTCGAATTGGCGCGCGGCATTAATATAGGAATGGCACATATTGTTGCCGTCGCCTATCCAGGTCACTGTTTTGCCGTTAATGTCGCCGCGGAGCTCGAAATAGGTCTGCATGTCGGCCAGCAATTGGCAGGGGTGCAGTAAATCTGTCAGGCCGTTGATGACCGGCACGCGGGAATGCTGTGCAAAGGTGGTGACGGTATCGTGTTTGTTGGTGCGCAACATGATGCAGTCGACCATGCTGGAGATGACCTTGGCGCTGTCTTCCAATGGTTCGCCCCGACCCAATTGCGTGTCGCGCGGCGATAAAAAGATCGCGCTGCCACCGAATTGCGCCATGCCGGCTTCAAAAGAAATACGAGTACGGGTCGAGGATTTTTCAAAAATCATCGCCAATACCCGGCCCTTCAAAGGTTGGAAATCCGGATCGCGATAATTTTTCAGATAAATGGCACGTTGTATTAATGCCCGTAATTCAGTGCTGGAGAGGTCCAGCAGGCTGGTGAAATGTCTGGGTTGCATGGGTTGGATTACCGGGTGAATTCCTGGATAAGCGCTGAGAGAATATCGGTCAGCAAGACAATTTGTTGGTCGTCGATTAGCAATGGCGGCAGCAGGCGGATCGTGTTGTCGGCCGTGACGTTGATCAGCAAGCCTTTCGCCAGCGCCTGGCCGACAAGTTCGCCGCAAGGCCGATCAAGTTCTATTCCTACCATCAGACCCAGATGGCGAATGGCGACAATATGCGGATTGCCGGCGGTTTTCTCGGTAATCGTCGAGCAAATCAGCCGGCCTTTACGGTCCGCATCGCCGATCAAGCCGCTATTCGTCAGCGTATCGAGTACCGCCAGCGCCGCGCTGCAGGCGAGAGGATTGCCGCCGAATGTCGAGCCGTGGTTGCCCGCCGTTAATATTTCGGCCGCCTTGCCTCTGGCTAGGCAGGCGCCTATTGGTACGCCGTTACCCAAGGCTTTAGCCATGGTGCAGACATCGGGCAGGATGCCGTTATGTTGGTGAGCCAAAAACCGGCCGGTACGTCCGACGCCGGTTTGAATCTCGTCCAGCATCATCAACAAGTTGTGACGGTCGCATAGTTCGCGAATCCGGTTTAAATAATCGGCGGCCGGAATGTTGACGCCGCCTTCGCCTTGAGCCGGTTCGACCAGTATCGCGACGATGTTTTTATTCGAGGCAATGGCGGATTCTATTGCCGCGACATCGTTGTAAGGTACGTGGCAAAAGCCTTCCAGCAACGGCGCGAAACCCTGCTGGATCTTGGTGTTGCCGGTGGCGCTTAAGGTACCCATGGTTCTGCCGTGAAAGCTTCTTTCCATGGTTAAAACCACGGGTCTGTCTATGCCTTGTTGGTGGCCGTATTTACGGGCCAGCTTGATAGCCGCTTCGTTGGCCTCGGCGCCGGAATTGCAAAAGAACACATTATCCATGCCGCTGAGCTGGGTCAGTCGGTCGGCAAGGCGCGTCTGCAGATCGATGCCGTAAAGATTGGAGGTATGCAACAACTTAGCGCTTTGCTCGCAAAGTGCCTTATGCACGGCGGGATGAGCATGACCCAGATTGCATACGGCTATGCCGGCAACCGCATCCAGATATCGTACGCCGGCGACGTCCCAGAGCCACGCGCCTTCGCCGCGTTCAAAAGTCACCGCCTGACGGGCATAAGTGGGCATGATGTGGGTAGTCATTTTGCTAAGGCCATGAAAATATTTTAAAAAACGATTATGTTCGAAAAAAGCGCGCGATTATATTTTTTAAATTTTGGCTAGGCAATAAATAGTTTCCAAAGTCAATGGATTTCGATGGGGCTTGGGGAAAAGGCTTTGTTTTTAATGGTGTTTATTTAAAATAATAATTCCATCGGTGCACGATATCTCCTTAAGCAATCGCCGAAATCTCTTGCCTGCTTGAATATATTTGTCTCGGCTACGCCTTCATTGGCAACTCATGGCTAATCAGGTCGCCAAACGCCAACAACAGGTAACAAACAGCGCGTATCCAGGGACGTGTGCCATGGCGAAATAAGTGCGATCATCTATTGCCAAGTTTCCATGGAAACCAAATTTCGCCAATTTTGAAGGGGGCAATATTGATGGCTGTTTTGTATATCGACTGCCGACAAAATCATGTTAGAGTTGCAGCCAAGGTCACTCAAACATAACTGCCTTTTTCAGGCGAAAAAATATGATAGATCCGCCTCGGAGCAACCCTGACAACGCGACGTTGCAAACGATATTGATTGTTGACGACTCACCTTGGAATCTAACCGTTCTCAGCGAGTTGCTGCAGCCGCTTTATCGGGTACGTGTGGCCGCCTCCGGCCAGAAAGCCTTGCGCATCGCCAGTACCGCGCCGCGGCCGGACTTGATTCTACTGGATGTGATGATGCCTGAAATGGACGGCTATGAGGTCTTCCATCGGCTGCGCGCCGATCAGGCCACCCGCGATATTCCGGTAATATTCGTGACCGCCATGAGCAGCACGGAGGCCGAGTTGCAGGGATTGGAGTTAGGCGCTGTCGACTACATTTCAAAACCCATTGTGCCGCCCATCGTGCTGGCCCGCGTCAACACGCAATTGGAACTGAAACAGGCACGCGACTGGTTGCGCGATCAGAACGGTTATCTGGAAACCGAAATCGCCAAGCGCATGGCCGAAAACGAGTTGATACAGGAGGTGGCAATCAGGGCCTTGGCCCACTTGGCGGAAACGCGCGATCCGGAAACCGGAAACCACATTCTACGTACCCAGGGCTATGTTCAGTTGCTGGCCCAGTGTCTGAAGTCGCATCCTCGCTTCTCGGCGACGTTAACCGAACACTATATAAAGATGTTGACGCGTTCGGCTCCGCTTCACGATATCGGCAAAGTAGGCATTCCGGATGCCATCCTGCAAAAACCCGGCCCCCTCACGCCGGAAGAATGGACAATCATGAAAACGCACGCCCAAATCGGCAGCGCGGCTATCGAGTTGGCGGAACAGGATGCGGCTAACACGGTGGAGTTTTTATCGTTGGCCAAGGAAATCGCCCATTGGCATCATGAAAAATGGGATGGAACGGGATATCCCGATAACCTTGCCGGAGACGATATACCGGTCTCGGCCCGTATCATGGCTGTCGCGGATGTATTCGATGCCTTGATTTCCCGCCGCGTATATAAAAGTCCCATGCCTAGCGACGAGGTCGGAGAGATTATTGCCGCCGGAAAAGGCCGGCATTTCGATCCTGACATGGTCGACGCCTTTCTGGCGCGTTTTAACGATTTTTGCGACATTGCCAATCGTTATCGAGACCCTATCCCGGAGTAAACATATGAATCCAGTTGTTGCATGCACCCTACGCTTCGACGATGAGGATATGCTCGCCATTGTTATTCGAGCGCTAGCCTATTCTTGGCGGTTTATCATGTTGGAGCGCGCTTTCGATGTGCATGACGAGGTATTGCCATGGCTCGCAAATTGAGTTTCGATTTTCTCGAATATTTGGGTAATGGTAATGCCGTGTGTGCGGCATTTTATTTTTCCGTCGACGAAGCTCTTAGAATCGCCGATCCAACCGTCAATTAATATCATGCCAACCGATACCGATTCCCGGCCGTTTCCAAAAGGATTAGTCAGCCGTAGCGGTATTTTGGTTGTGGTACTGGTCTATGCGGCATTCGCTGCCTTGTGGATACTGCTGTCCGATAAATTGCTGGAATGGCTTTTTACCGACCCGCTGCAAATTATTTTGCTAAGCACATTGAAGGGATGGCTGTTTGTGGCCTGCACCTCACTGTTATTGTATGGCTTGATGAGGCGTCTCGTCGGTGCGGCAAGCCACCCTGAGCCGGGAGTTTCAATGTCTTCGGCATCCCAGTCAGGCTTGAAGGGGTGGATACTGCCATTCGCCTTGCTGGTGACGGCTGTTCTGGCGCTGACTGGGGTGGTTACTCAAACGGTTATCGACCAACGCGACAAGGAAGTGGCAAGGCTGCAGGCCGTTGCCGAACTAAAAGTGCAACAGGTTGGCGATTGGTTGCAGGAAAAAACCGGAGATGCGGAGTTTTTGCAGGCTGATCGGTTCTTTGCGGAGAGTTATCGGCGCTGGCGCGATGCGGGCGATCTTGTTAGCCGGGATCGCCTGCAAGAAGGCTTGGAACAATTGGGCCGGCATCGGGGTTACACTGCCGTTCTGTTGCTGGATGCGCAAGGAGCGCGCCTCTGGGGGAGTGCTCGTGCCCCTGCCGAGATCGCCGAGTCCTTACGGGATGCCGCCCGGTTGGCAAGCAAAGATCTTCAGGTTCATCGAGTCGGTCCGTATCGCGGGGTGAAGGGGACGCCGGGCCTTGACTTCGTCGTTCCCGTCACCTCGGCAGGTGAAAACCCACCTATCATCGTCTTACATGCCGATCCGACCGATTGGTTGTCTCACACCTTGCAATTATGGCCGGTGGCGAGCGCCAGCGGCGAGATGCTATTGTTCAGGCGGGCTGGCGATCAGATCCTGTACTTAAACGAATTGCGCTACCTCAAAGATACGACGGCGAAGTTGCAGGTTTCCCTGGCCGGACAGCAGTCGCTGGTTGCCCGGGCGTTAAGCGGAAACTTCGGTGCCGGCGGACTGGTGGGCGGCGAGGATTATCGTGGCCAGATGTCGGTAGGCATGATTCGGGCTGTTCCCGGCACCGATTGGTTTCTGCTGGCTAAGCTGGACAAGGACGAACTCTATAACGAAGCGATACAGAAAGGGGTCTGGATTGGTCTGGCGAGCCTATTGGCGTTGTGTATGGCGGTTCTCGGTTTTTACCTGTTGCGCCAACGCCAGCAATTGGCTCTGGTTGTTAAGCTGCAGCAATCGCAAGCCGAGCGGCTGCGGGCATTAAGTTTGGTTGGCGCCATTGCGGATTGTTCGGACGATGCCATTTTCGCCAAGGATCTGGAGGGACGCTTTATCCTGTTCAACCGGGCCGCCAGTCATTTCGTGGGCAAGACAGCCGAAGAGGTATTGGGCCGCGATGAGCAAGCGATTTTCCCGTCCGAACAGGCCGAGCGATTGATGGCGGGCAACCGGTTGGCGATCAAAGAAAACCGTACCCATACTCGGGAAGAGATACTCAGCCTGCCGGACGGGGACAGGGTGTTCCTAACCACCAAGGGGCCGCTGCGCGATGCCGAAGGCAATGTCATCGGCATCTTCGGTATTGCGCGCGACATCACCGAACGCAAGCAAGCCGAGGCGGCGTTGCGCGCCAGCGAACTGAGCTACCGTTCGTTGTTCGAGAACCTGATGAACAGTGTCGTCCATGGCCGGATCATTTTTGAGGGCGAGAAACCGGTAGACCTGGAGTACATAGCTACAAATCCCGCATTCGCAAAGGTCACCGGTATCGCCGAACCGGTGATCGGCCGCCGAATCAGCGAAGTTATTCCGGGTTATTGCCGGAACCATCCGGAATCAATCGAAATGTTCGGGCGCGTCGCGGTGACGGGCGTATCGACGCATTGGGAGCACTATCTGCGCGAGCTTGATCGCTGGTTCTCGTTCATGATTTATTCACCCAAGTATGGCGAGGTGGTGATTGTTACCGAGAATATCACCCAGCGTAAGCAGGCCGAATTGGCCTTGCGCGAGAGCGAAATTCGTTTTCGGGCCTTGGTGGAGCAATCGCTGGCCGGAATCTACATCGTTCAGGATAACCGTTTCCGTTACGTCAATCCGGGTTTTGCCGGCATATTCGGATACGACTCGGCCGATGAGGTGATCGAACGCCTTGCCGTGGCTGACTTGGTTTGCCCGGAAGACCGCGACCGGGTGGCGGAAAATATTCGCCGCCGCCTCACGGGCGAAATATCCGATATGCATTATTGTTTTAGCGGATTGCGTAAGAACGGTAACCGGATCGATGTCGAGGTGCATGGACGTGGCTTCGATTATCAAGAGCGGCCTGCCGTCATCGGCTTTCTGCTGGATATTACCGAACGCAAGGCTGTCGAAGCGCAACTTCGGACCAGTGAGGAACGTCTGCAGTTAGCCCTTGAAGCCACCCGCGATGGGCTTTGGGATTGGGACTTTCGCAGCGGACTGGCCTATCTGTCGTCACAGTATTATGAAATGACCGGTTACCGAGCCGACGAAGTGAAGCCGGATTTCGAGTTTTTCAAATCGACGGTGCATCCGGACGATCTGGCGCATGTATTGGAAATCATGGATGCGCACTTGCAGGGCAAAACACCGGATAGCGAAGTCGACTATCGTCTGGTGACCCGCTCCGGAGAAATCAAGTGGATGCGGGGCCGGGGCAGGGTGGTGGAGCGCGATGCCTCGGGCGCTCCACTGAGGATGATAGGCACTATTCGCGACATTACGGTTCGCAAGGCCGGCGAAGAGGCATTGCGCCGGCAGACCCAGGAATTGGCTCAGCGCAATGAGGAACTGGAACGCTTCAACCAGGCTACGGTGGGGCGCGAGATGGATATGATTGCGCTGAAACGGCAAGTCAACGAATTATCTCGGCAATTAGGGCAGCAACCTCCCTATCCCTTGGCCTTTATGGATGAACAACCGCAACAGAAACTTGGGGATGTGTAATGACCGGCCGTCTACTGTTAGCCATCTTGCTGCCTTTCATGGCATTGGCCGCGCAATGGGTTTTGTGGCCCTGGATAGCACCCTTCGTCTGGTTTCTGTTCTTTCCGGCGGTATTTTTCAGCGCCCGTCTCGGCGGTCTGCATGGCGGCTTGGTCAGCACCGTTCTAAGCACCGGCATCGTCTGGTTCTTTTTTATTCCACCCCGTTTAAGCTGGGCGGTGGACAACCCGGCCAATCTCTACTCGGTAGGCATGTTTCTGGTCATGGGCTATTTGTTCAGCGATGCCCAGGAGCGCTTGCGCCGCGCTCAGCGCCACACCGAGGCCGCCCTTAGCGAAACTCAAACTGCTAACCGGAAAATCACCCAGCTCTATCAAAAAACCCTGGAACTGGATGAACTCAAAAGCCAGTTTTTTGCCAACGTCAGCCATGAATTGCGTACACCGTTAACCCTGATCATTAGTCCTTTGTCTCGACGTTTGGCCACTACGGCGTTGCCCGAGAGCGAACGGTGCGAGACGGAAATGATGTTAAGGAATGCGCGCCTGCTCTATCGCCACGTTACCGATTTGCTCGACGCCGCCAAGCTCGAAGCAGGCCGCATGCCGTTAAACTGGGCACGGTTCGATCTGGCCTCGCTGAGCCGGGCAATGGCCAGTCATTTCGAGACCTTGAGCTTGGAACGCCATATCGATTACTCGGTCACTGTGCCGAATGCGTTATTGGCCGAAGCCGATGCCGAGAAATTACAACGCGTGCTACTTAATTTACTTTCCAACGCCTTCAAGTTTACGCCCGACGGCGGAAGCGTTGCCTTGCGTCTATCGCAGGATGCTGGCACCGCCTTGATAGAGGTACAAGACAATGGCCCAGGCGTACCGGCCGAATTCCGCGAGGCGGTATTCGACCGGTTTCGCCAGGTGGAAGGCAATACCCAGCGCCGCTTCGGCGGCACCGGCCTCGGCTTGGCTATCGTCAAGGATTTTGCGGAACTGCACGGCGGTACGGCGGTGGTTTACGATGCGCCAGGCGGCGGCGCACTATTTTCCGTTCGCCTGCCGCTGACGGCACCGACCGGCGCAACGTTGAGTAATCCGGTATTGCTTGATGAAGTCCTCGACCGCCAAGCCATCGAGGAACTGGAAGGTCGCGAGCAAGGTAGTCTTTTGAGTGAAGTGGCTGCGCAAGACCGCGATGCACCGTTGGTGCTGGTTGTCGAAGACAATCCCGATATGAATGCATTTATCGCCGCAACCTTGAGCCCGTATTACCGGGTGGCGAGCGCCTATAACGGTCAAGAGGGTATGGACAAGGCCTTGGCCTTGCGCCCTGAACTGATCGTCTCCGACATTATGATGCCGGGAATGAGCGGCGATGAGATGGTGGTGGCGTTACGGCATCAGCCAAGCATGGAAAACGTGCCTATCGTCATGCTGACCGCCAAGGCCGATGACGATTTGCGGGTGCGCATGCTCAAGGAAGGTGTGCAGGAATATCTCAATAAACCGTTTTCAACCGAAGAACTGTTGGCCAGGGTTGGCGGCCTGGTGGCATCTCGGCGGCGCACCCTGGAAGAACTGGAACGTAGCGCCGAGCGCTTGCGGCGGCTGGCCCAACTGGTTGAGAAAATCGCCGCGGTGCGGGATTTAGCGGAGCTTTCCGCCATTGTTGGCCGCGGAGCCCGCGAATTAGTGGGGGCGGATGGGGCAACCCTGGTGCTGCTCGACAATGGCCAGTGTCATTACGTCGACGAGGATGCCATAAACCCCCTATGGAAGGGCCAACGTTTTCCGCTCGAATCCTGTATTTCCGGTTGGGCCATGTTGCATGCCGAAACGGTGGTTATCGAAGACATCTACCTCGATTCGCGCATCCCTTATGCCGCCTATCGCCCCACCTTCGTCAAGAGTCTGGCGATGGTGCCGATTGGCCGCGAACGTCCGCTGGGTGCCATAGGCTGTTATTGGGCCAACCGCCATAAGGCCGGCAACGAGGAACTGGAGTTGCAGCAAGCCTTGGCCGACGCGACATCGGTGGGAATTGCCAATCTCGATCTCTACCAAGGCATGATAGCCGCCCGGCAGGCCGCCGAACAATTAGCGGAGACATTGAAGGAAGCGCAACGCCTGGCCGGACTCGGTTATTGGATGTGGGATCTGCGGACCGGCCGCCATACCTGGTCCGAGGAAATTTATCGCATCTTCGGCCGCGATCCGGCCTTACCGCTGTTGGGTTACCCAGAGGTCGGAGCGTATTTCACGCCCGAAAGTTGGAGTCGTTTGGCCGCCGCAGTGGAAAAGTGTTTGGCGGAAAAAACTGCCTACCAATGCGATGCGGAGGTAGTGCGCCCCGATGGCGGACGGCGATGGATCATTGCACGCGGCGAAGCGGCGTCCGATGCCGACGGCAACCTGTTAAACCTGCACGGCACGGTTCAGGATATCAGCGAGCGTAAGCGTGCCGAACAGGAAATTCGTGAACTTAACGCCAGCCTGGAACGGCGGGTAGCCGAGCGTACCGCTGAGCTTGTGGCTGCCAATCAAGAACTCGATGCCTTTGCTTATGCGGTTTCCCACGATTTGCGCGCGCCGTTGCGGGCCATGAGCGGCTTTAGCCAGGCATTGATCGAAGATTATAGCGATTGGTTGCAGGGCGATTCAAAAGTGTATCTGGCGCAAATTGAGCTAGCCAGCCGGAAGATGAGCGAATTGATCGACGGCCTGTTGACGCTTTCGCGCGGCACACGCGGTGAATTGCGGCATGATGCGTTGGATTTGTCTTTCCTTTCGGAGCGCCTGCTTGCCGAACTGGTTGGCAACGATCCGGACCGGCAGGTGGCGGTGTGGGTGGAGAGCGGGCTTCAGGCGTATGGCGATGCGCGGATGATAGAGGCCGTGATGGCCAATCTGCTGGGCAACGCCTGGAAATACACGGCTCATGCGGCGGACGCCAGTATTCGCGTCTACGCCGAGGACCGGGACGGTGCTCGGTATTTCTGCGTAGCCGACAACGGCGCCGGTTTCGACATGGCGCATGCCAACCGCTTGTTCAAACCCTTTCAGCGTTTGCATCGGCAGGACGAATTTCCCGGTATCGGCATCGGTTTGGCCACCGTGCAGCGTATCGTACACCGGCATGGCGGCGTCATCGAGGCGCGGGGCGAGCCGGGCAAGGGTGCGGTTTTTTATTTCACATTGCCTGACAAACCTGCTATTGCCGGGCAGGATTAATAGGAGGCTATATGAACCATGTTAAAACCATCCTGCTGGTAGAAGACAATCAGCAGGACGAAATGCTGACCTTGCGTGCCTTGCGGCGCGCCAATCTGGCTAATCAGGTGGATGTGGCGCGCGACGGCCAGCAGGCATTGGACTACCTGTTTCGGGAAGGCGAGTTCGCGGGTCGGGAAGGCCCAGTGCTGCCTACCGTGGTGCTGCTCGATATCGGCTTGCCGCGCCTGTCGGGGCTGGAGGTTCTGCAACGCCTGCGTGGCGATGCCCGCACTGTGCTGTTGCCGGTGGTGATTCTGACATCCTCGGACGAGGAGCGCGACCGCCTGAAGAGCTACGAAAACGGCGCCAACAGTTTCGTGCATAAACCGGTGGATTTCGCCGATTTTGCCGAAACGGTGGCTCGCTTGGGCGTCTATTGGCTGGCGACCAACGAACCGCCGTCTAAGCAATGACATCGCCATGAACAGCCCCTTGAAATTTTTAGTCATCGAAGACGTTCTCGCCGATTTTCTGCTGCTTGAGCGGCATGTGCGCCAGCACGGTATGCTGGCCGAATGCGTGCTTGTCGGCTCCGATGAAGAGCTGGAGGCGGCATTGCAGCGCCAATGGGACGTGGTTCTGTCGGATTACAATGTGCCGGGCATGGATTTTCGCGCTACCTTGCGACGCATCCATGCACAATGTCCCGATTTGCCGGTCATTCTGGTATCCGGTAGCGTAGGCGAAGAGGAGGCGGTGGAATTATTGCGTTTGGGCATGAGCGATTTTGTGCTTAAGGACAGTTTGATTCGCTTGTTGCCGGCTATCCGGCGTGCCATGGACGAGAAAGGCGAACATCGTGCCCGCGAAGCCGCTGAAGCGGCATTGCAACAAAATCAGGCGGCAGCCATGGAGGCCCAGCGCCAAGCCAGGCTGGCAGCCTTGAATCTGATGGAGGATTCGATTGCGGCTCGGGCCCGAACCGAAGCGGCCAACGTTGCGTTGCGGCAGAGCGAACAGCGTTTGCTGATGGCGCAGGAAGGTGCGCATGTCGGTCTTTGGGATTGGGATATCCGCAGTAATTTATGCTATTGGTCGCCCGAATGCGAGCGGCTCTATGGGGTAAGGCCTGGCAGCTTGCATAACAACGACGAATGGCGGGCGCGGGTGCATCCGGACGATCTGCAAGCCATCGACGAGCAGTGGGAGAGTCGGATTGCCGGCGGCGAGCCGTTCGAGTTGGAATATCGCTTCCGGTTGGATTCCGGCGAAAGTCGTTGGCTGGTCAACAAGGGTAGCGCGCAATGCGATGAGTCCGGCAAGCCGATACGGGTTTCCGGCATCAGTCTGGATATAACCGGGCGCAAGCAGGCCGAGGAGCAGTTGCGCAAGCTGGCTCAGGCCGTGGAACAGAGTCCGGAGAGTATCATTATCGCCAACCTGAATGCCGAAATCGAGTATGTGAATGAAGCTTTCGTGCGTAACAGCGGTTATCGGCCCGAGGAGGTTATTGGCAGGAACCCCAGTATTCTGGACTGTGGGAAGACGCCTCGTGAAACCTTTGCGGCGCTCTGGGAGGCGGTAAGTCATGGTCGGAGTTGGCAGGGCGAGTTCACCAATAAGCGCAAGGATGGTAGCGAGTTTGTGGAATTCGCTATTATCAACCCCATTCGCCAATCTGATGGGCGGATTAGCCACTATGTATCGGTGCAAGAGGATATCACCGAAAAGAAGCGCCTGGGGCTGGAGTTGGACCAATATCGTCACCATCTGGAAGAGCTGGTGGAAAAACGTACCGTCGAACTGCGGCAGCAGAGCCATTCCTTGCAAGCCTTGATCGATAACCTGCCGCACTTGGCTTGGCTTAAGGATAAGGACGGGCGTTATATTGCGGTCAACCGGGGCATCGCCGAAGTCAATGGCCGAGCTAAAGAAGAGATGCTGGGCAAGACCGACCTGAATCTCTGGCCGTGCGAATTGGCCGAGCGTTATCGCGCCGACGATGCGGAAGTGATGGCTACTCGCAGCCAAAAGACTGTGGAGGAGCCGATTGCTTCACCAGAAACGCTTTACGAGACGTTTAAAGCCCCCATTATCGATGCGGACGGTACTGTGATTGGTACCGTGGGTTTTGCCAGAGACATCAAGCCGCAACGGGACATGGAAGCCGAATTGGCGCATCGCGCCGGGGTTGCCGAGGCCGCCACTCGCGCCAAGAGTGCTTTTCTGGCCAATATGAGTCATGAAATCCGCACGCCCATGAACGCCATTATCGGCCTGACGTATCTGATGCGGCAAAGCGGCCTCTCTGAAGAGCAAACCGAACGGCTGAACAGGATCGATGCCTCGGCCCAGCATTTATTGTCCATCATTAACGATATTCTCGATCTATCGAAGATAGAGGCCGGACGGCTGGAGCTGGAACAAACCGATTTTGCCTTGGCTGGGATACTGGACCATATTCGGTCGTTGATTGCCGAACAGGCCAGGGCGAAAGGATTGACCGTCGAAGTGGATGGCAATGGCGTACCGCCATGGTTGCGCGGCGATCCCACTCGCTTGCGTCAGGCCCTGCTCAACTATGTCGGCAATGCCGTCAAATTTACCGAGCGGGGCCGTATTTTGCTGCGCGCCCGGTTATTGGAAGAGACCGATGCCGGTTTGTTGGTGCGTTTCGAGGTGCAGGATTCCGGTATCGGCATTCCCGATGAAAAGCTGCCGTTGTTGTTTGAAGCGTTTGCTCAGGCCGATGTTTCGACGACGCGTAAGCACGGCGGCACCGGCCTGGGGCTGGCCATCACTCGGCGTTTGGCGAAATTGATGGGCGGCGAGGCCGGGGTGGAAAGCGTATCGGGTCAAGGTAGCCTGTTTTGGTTTACTGCCTTGCTGCAAAGAGGTCATGGGGTGATGTTGACCGAATTCGAAGAAAAATCGACAGACGCCGAGCTTGTGTTGCGCCGAAATCATGCCGGCGCTCGTTTGTTGTTGGCAGAGGATAACCCGATCAATCGTGAAGTGGCGCTGGAGTTGCTGCACGGGGTGGGTTTATTGGTTGATACCGCCGAGAATGGCCGCATTGCCCTGGAGAAAATTCGCTGCAATGCTTACGATTTGGTACTGATGGATGTGCAGATGCCGGAGATGGACGGCTTGGAAGCCACCAGAACCATTCGCGCCGATCCCGATTACGCACCGTTGCCGATTCTTGCCATGACCGCCAATGCATTCGACGAAGACCGCCGTAGCTGTCTCGCCGCCGGCATGAACGATTTTGTTGCCAAGCCGGTGGTGCCGGATGGGCTTTACACTACGCTGCTCCGCTGGCTGTCGCGTCGGGAGCGTGTACCCTTCCTGACGGATATGGATGACCGGACGGACAAAAAATTGGAGGAAGTTGCTGTCATGCCGTCTGAGAATGAAGTTGCCATTTCGGCTCCACTGCCCAGCATTCCGGGGCTGAACACCAAACAGGGGCTTTCGGTTGTCAGGGGCGATCACGGCAAGTATCTGCATCTTTTGCACATGTTCGCCAATGCACATGGCGAAGACATGCAACACCTTCTGGATAGCTTGGCCGAAGGCGACACGCAACAGGCGCAACGTTTGGCTCATGGTTTAAAAGGGGTTGCCGCGACGTTGGGAGCACATGACATTTCCGATTTGGCCAGTCAGCTGGACAGGGCTCTGCGCCAGGATGCGGCAATGGCCGAATGCTTGGAATTGGCTAGACGCTGCGATAGCGAATTGTCGCAACTGCTGGCCTTTATTCGGAGTTTGCCGGAAGAATCAGTATCTTACTATGCCTCCGAAGGCAATATCGATCCGGATTTATTGAAGCAAACGCTAGCGGAGCTGGAAAATCTGTTGGCGGAAAACAATGCTCGCGCCAGTCGTTTGACGCAGGAGTCAGCGCATATGCTAAGAGCGGTATTGGGCAGCCGATATGCGGAATTTGCTCGTCAAATCGAGCAATTTGACTACGAGGCGGCGCTTGAGACGCTGCAAGGAATAGCCCGGTAGCCATATAGAAGCTGGTATAGGAAAAGTCAAACAATACAACTTCCCACTATCCAAAAAAGGAAGTTATTCATAGCAAAATCCTTTCCTTGTGTGGCAAATCAGAACTAGCGGTCCTGATACAAGGGTAGGGCGGCAATACGTTCATCGATTTGCCGGATCGTTTCCCGATAGGCCGGACTGTCGATGCTGCCGTATTTAAGCTTGAAGGATGGTTCGTCCATGTGCTCCGGTAGGCCTTGTATATCGGGAAGCACCGCCGAATAGTCCTTGATTGCCGACATGATCCTTTGCACTTCTCGAGCCTGGCGCGGCGAAGCGATGGCCAGCCGGCCGAATCGGACGCCTGCCCGGTCGGCGCTCAGGTCGATAAAGCTGAAACCGCTGCCTTGTTGGGCATCGCCAATTTCTTTGTCTATGCCCATTTGTTCGCTTAATAGCGAGTTGTCGACAGCCGTCAGCAGCGCCGAAGCAATGAAGTGCTGGGGAATGTCGATGCGCTTGTAGGCGAATACCGGGTATTCCTTGCTATAAACCAGGCCAAGCGGCAGATAGCGGCGCAATTCGTTTTTATAGACATAGCTGGCAATGGCAATGATAACGGCGCGATTTTCCTGAATGGCGTTATCGTCGTCGGAACGTTGGTAGGCCGATAAAAACAGCGGCTGTAACAGGTCGCTCAGGGATAGCCGCCAGGCGGGGTCGTGTCGGCTGACAATATCATTGATCAACTGTTGGTACAGATGCAGGTTGGGATAATCTTTGTGCTTCTTGATGGCCAACTGTTTTGCGGTATCCACAATCGATCCCAGATAGGTAATCTCAAGCGTTTGCGGGGTAATTTGCACATTTTTGACGTATTGAATAGCCGCCTGCCAATATTGGCTTAATGGCGTGTTGCGGACAATAAAAGGAATCAGCCTGTTAGCCACGCGGTCGGGAATGGATATCTCGCCGATCTTTAAGGATTTGATCACAATCGAATCGTCGGCCTGTCTTAGGCTGAAACTGAAATCGAGATAGCGGCCCAAAGGATTTTCCGGTACGAACACCGCGATCTGGAACGTGATGCGGTCGCCGAGGATTTGCACCAGCGTGGTGTTTTCCACGAAGTGGCTGAGCAGGTAACCCACCGCAATGTTAAGGTCTTTTTGATTGAGACTGACGGTTTTGACGCTCTGCCGATCTTCGGGCGTGACGTGCAACAACTGCTTGGCGCGCTGAATATCGTCGCGAGTCATGCCTTGATGGATTTTAGGTTGTGGGGTGTTGTCAAGCGCAAAAAGCAGCAGTACGGTCAGCAGTATCGCGCCGGTTAACAGGCTGTATAGCAGAGTTTTAAACAACTTTTTAAGAGTCGGCGAAGCGGTCCATGCCGGCCTTGAAAACCGCTGCGGAATTTTTAAACGTATTCCTGAAAATTGTCCGGTGTTGACCTGGGCGGCGATATTTTTAAACCGGTTTCTTAAGGATTTCAGCATTTATCGAAGATCAGATTGAATCTGGCATCCTTGAGATATTGTCTTTCCTGCTCGAGATCGGCGTATGTTAACGGCGCTTGTTCCAGCCATTGTTCGGGAAACTTCAAGACGATATCGTCGTCGTCGATGGTGATATTGAAATCGGGGCGCGGGCTGTGGCGGTTACGGTGCAACAGCCTGGCCAGCCGAAAGACGATGGCCAATATCGGCGCGTGTTGCCGCCACGGTGCGTGTAAGTCCGTAAAGCGGGCCAGGCTGAATTTTTTACGCTGGCTGCGGACTACTCTGGAAAGCACCAGTTGATCCTGCTTGGAAAAACCGGCCAGATCGCCGTTCTCGATAATATAAGCGCTATGTTTGTGATATTGGCTGTGGGCGATTTCAAAACCGATCTCGTGCAGTTCGGCCGCCCATTCCAGAAATTGCAGGCTGGCCGGATTATCGTTAAAACAAGGGTGATCCTCCAACTGCCGTGCCATGTAGCGTATGCTTTCCTTGAGCTGTTCCGAATGTTTCTGATCGGTGTGGTAGCGTTCCGCGATCATCCGGCTGGTCTGGGAGCGGATATCGTGATCGTAGATGCGGCCCAGCAAGTCGTACACCAAGCCTTCGCGCAAGGCGCCGTCGGAAACGGTCATCTGCTCGATGTTCAAGGTTTTGAAAGTGGCATAGACAATGGCGACGGCGCCGATGAATACCGGGCGGCGTTCGATGCTGAGCGCCGGAAAAATGATCTGATCGGTATGCGTCAGTTTAAGCAGATGCGCGACCAGTTGCTCCAATCCGGCCATGGTAATGCCGTTATCGCTCCAACCCGAGGTTTGCAGCACATTGCTGACGGTTTTCAGGCTGCCGGATGCACCGATGGCTTCGTCCCAATGGCGGCGGTTGAACTTGCCCTGAAACGGTTCCAGATGATGCTCGGCGAACAGCGTGGCTTTTTTGAAGGCCTTCTTGGAAATGGCGCCCTTTTTAAAGAAATTCTGGCTGACGGTCACGCAACCCATGTTCAGGCTTTCCTTGGTGTGAGCGGTGTCGTGCTGGCCGATAATGTATTCGGTGCTGCTGCCGCCGATATCCATCACGAAACGGTTGTTGGCATTGCTGGCCAGGCTGTGGGCCACGCCCTGGTAAATCAAACGCGCCTCTTCGATGCCGGAAATAATATGGATAGGGTGGCCCAAGGCTTTCTCCGCCTTGCCGATGAATTGCTGGGAGTTCTTAGCGAGCCGCAAGGTGTTGGTGCCGACGATGCTGACGCTATGGGGCGGAAAATTGCTGACTCTTTGACCGAAACGTTCCAGACAGGCCAGAGCCCTCTCTTGAGTAACCTGATCCAAATTTCGGTTTTGATCCAGGCCGGCGGCCAGGCGCACCATTTCTTTTAAGCGGTCGATGACCTGTAATTTGCCGTCTTTCAGACTGCAAATAATCATATGGAAGCTGTTGGAACCAAGATCGACGGCGGCAACGCTGGTGGGTATTTGATGTGGCAAGGTTGCAATCCTGTTCAATCTGCGGGGTGGTTGGAAATTCTGATAAAATTTCGCCAATTTGTCGCGGAATGCAGTTTCCGCCCGGTCTAGTATCATCACATTATAACGTAGAGAATGAAGGCCTTATCCATCAAACAGCTAAAAAAAACCTATAACAACGGCTTCGAAGCCTTGAAAGGCGTCGATCTTGAAGTGGAAAGCGGCGATTTTTTTGCGTTGCTAGGCCCCAATGGCGCGGGCAAATCCACGCTGATAGGCATTATCAGTTCTCTGGTCAACAAGAGCAGCGGTACGGTTGAGGTGTTCGGTCACGATTTGAATAGAGATAATGAGCGGGCTAAAAGCTGCATCGGCTTGGTGCCGCAGGAAATCAACTTCAACCAATTCGAAACGGTCAAAAACGTGGTACTGAACCAGGCCGGTTTTTACGGTATTCCCCGCAAGCTAGCTTTGCAGCGAACCGAGTATTGTCTGCGGCAGATGGATTTATGGGAAAAACGCGATAGCGTTTCCCGGCGGCTGTCCGGCGGCATGAAACGGCGGCTGATGATTGCCAGGGCCATGGTGCATGCGCCGCGCTTGTTGATTCTCGACGAACCGACCGCCGGGGTGGATATAGAGATTCGCCGGGCAATGTGGCAGATGATGCAGGATGTCAACCAACAGGGGACGACCATCATCTTGACGACCCATTATCTGGAAGAAGCGGAAAGCCTGTGCCGCAACATCGCCATTATTAACGACGGTCAAATCGTCGAAAAATCGGCGATGAGCAGTCTGTTAAGCCGTATCCATGTCGATCATTTTGTGTTGGACGTGGCGAAGGCGCTCGACCGGGTGCCGGCGATTCCCGGCTATGAGATCGAATTGGCCGGCAGCAAGGTGCTGAATGTCGCGGTACCCAAAAGCCTGGGGCTCAATCAATTGTTTCAACAGCTTAGCGCGCAAGACATCGGGGTTTTAAGCCTGAAAAACAAATCCAACCGTCTCGAACAACTGTTTATCGATTTGGTGCAATGAATTACTCCATCGCTTTTACTACTATTCTGTTCAAGGAAATACGCCGTTTTACCCGAATTTGGCCGCAAACCCTGCTGCCGCCGGCTATCACTACCGCACTGTATTTTTTGATCTTCGGCAAGCTGATCGGCGACCGGATCGGCGCCGTACATGGCCAAACCTACATGGATTACATCGTCCCCGGTATTATCTTGATGTCGGTGATCAGCCATTCTTATTCGAATGTGGTGTCATCGTTTTATTCCACCAAGTTTCAGCGCCATATCGAGGAATTGCTGGTGGCGCCAGTGCCAAACTGGGTGATATTGGCGGGCTATGTTTGCGGCGGCATCGCCAGGGGAATATTGGTCGGCTGCGTGGTTGCCGGTATTTCGACGCTGTTTACCGAGATTTCAGTCAAACACTGGGGGGTTACCCTGGCGGTATTTGTGTTGACGGCGACATTGTTTGCGCTGGCGGGCTTTATCAATGCGGTATTCGCCGATAGTTTCGACGACATTTCCATCATCCCCAATTTTGTGTTGACGCCGCTGAGCTATCTGGGCGGGGTTTTCTACTCGGTGACGATGCTGCCGGGGATTTGGCAGACCGTGGCGCTGGGCAACCCGATCTTGTATATGATCAATGCCTTTCGCTACGGTTTGATCGGCGTTAGCGATGTCAACATCGAGCTGGCGTTTGCGATGACGGCCGGTTTTATCGTTATGCTCACCGCCGCCAGCTTGCTGTTACTGCACAAAGGCATAGGCATTAAGAACTGACGCCGTTACTCGCTGACCTGCAGCAGTTTTTTCAAGGCGGTCTGATTGGTGATGGTGATAAAACGGTTTTGCACCACGATCAAATTATCGTCCTGAAATTTTTTCAATAAGCGGCTGACGGTTTCCAATGCCAGTCCCAGATGGTTGCCGATTTCCTGACGCGTCAAAGAAAGTTTGAATTCCGACGAAGAAAAGCCGCGGCGTTTCAGACGCTCCGATAGGCTGATCAAAAAATAAGCCAGGCGTTCTTCGGCCGGGCGTTTGCTGAGGATCAGCTGGTTCTTGTCCTCGCTCATTTTTTCGCCGGTGTGGCGGAACAGTTCTCGAGTCAGGCTGGGTACATTCTGAAACAGTTCGTCCATGTTATCGGCCGGCAACACGCAGAAACTGGTGGTTTCCAGCGCAATCGCGGCGCAGGAATGTTTTTCGTCCGACAAGCCATCGAAGCCCAGCAATTCTCCCGGTAACAGGATATTGAGTATGTGCTCGTTGCCGTGCTGGTCGCTGGCCACCAATTTCGCGCTGCCGGATTTGATGGCCAGTATGCCTCTGAAATTGTCGCCTTCGTGATAGATGAACTCGCCGCGTTGCAGGACTTTTTTAGCTTTGACAACCTGGCTGATATTGTTGATCTCCTCCTGCGACAGGCCGCGCGGCAAGCAAATATTATCCAAGCCGCAATTGTTGCAACTGACCTGATTATGCTTCGATATGGTTTGCTTTATTTGGTAAACAGAGGCAGGGTTACGAAACATATTAATCGTCCGCCCGGTCGTGTTGGCGGTGATAATCGATAATCCTCTCCACCTCATTTTTCGAGCCTAAAATTAGCGGTACCCGTTGATGGATACTGGTCGGTTTAAGGCTGAGTATTGGTTCGCGACCTGTGCTACATACGCCACCGGCTTGTTCGATGATGAAAGCCATGGGATTGGCTTCATACATCAGCCGCAGTTTACCGGGCTTGGCTGGGTCCCGCAGATCGTGCGGATAAAGGAAAACCCCGCCGCGGTTCAGTATCCGGTATACCTCGGCGACCAGCGATGCCACCCAACGCATGTTGAAATTTTTGCCGCGTGGACCGTCCACGCCGGCCACGCATTCGTCGATATAGCGTTTGACGGGCGGTTCCCAAAAACGCTGGTTGGACATATTGATGGCAAATTCGTTGTTTTCCTCGGGAATTTTCATGTTGCAATGAGTCAGGATAAATTCGCCGATGTCCTGATCCAGCGTAAAGCCGTTGACGCCGTTGCCCGTGGTCAGCACCAGCATGGTCGAAGGGCCGTACAGCACGAAACCGGCGCAAACCTGCTCGGTGCCTTTGCGCAGGAAATCCTCGGTTTCAGGCTCTATACCTTCACGGCAACGCAAAATCGAAAAAATGGTGCCTACCGTCAGATTGATGTCGATATTGGACGAGCCGTCTAGCGGATCGAACAACACCAGGTATTTGCCTTTTGGATACTGGGTAGGAATCTTGATCGGGTCGGTGATTTCTTCCGAGGCCATGCCGCCCAAATGGCCGCCCCAGTCCAGAGCTTTGACCATGATGTCGTGGGTGATGATATCGAGTTTTTTCTGCACTTCGCCCTGCACGTTTTCCGATTCGGCGCTGCCCAGCACACCGATCAGCGCGCCGCGGTTGACGCGATGGGAAATCTGTTTGCAAGCCGTCACGATGTTGTTGAGCAACAGCGTGAATGTCCCCGAGGCATCGGGCAGGCCGCGTTGCTGCTCAATGATGAACTGGGTGAGAGTGACTTGCTCGGACATGCTTTTTGTCTCCGTATTCATGCGATGTTCCAGGGTACTAGGATAATGGGCTTCAGACTTTTTCGCTAAGCAGATTTGGGAAGGGCAATTTTTGCGTGTCAGTCTGAGCGGGTTTGCCTTGATGCGCTTCCATAAATCCGGTTGTTAATCCTTTTTGCTCGAACTGTTGCTTCAGATAATCGAGGTGGGTATTGATTTTTTCGACGGTGTCCGCCGAATCGCTCCAAAAGCGGGTATTGACCGCTCCGTCGTAGCAGGAAATTCTGCAGTGTATTGTAGCAAGTTCGGGCGGAGTAATGGTAATGCTGACTGCCCAGTTTTTTTGCGGGTTGTCGTTGTCGCCCGATTTGTCCTGTTCTATTTCAATCTGCACGGTATCGGCATTATGGCGATGAAAGAAAGGCAGTTCCATCACCCAGCCTTGCTTGACCGAGTCGTCCCTGGGTAGGGAGTTGAGTTGATCGACTGTCAGTTTGGCTAATGCGCTCTGGGTTTTTTGCAGTGTTTCCTTGAGAATTTCGGCACTGTTCGCTTCCGATTTTGCTTTGACTTGCGCCTCGATCTCCATGCCCAACAACAGCACCAGTTTGTTGAGTTTTAACTTGAAATCGTTTTGGAAAGAAACGTCTTCCTTGCCCGATAGTAACGCGGCTAGTCTGCTTTCCAGAAACAGGCCAGACTGAGCGATGGTCTGTTTCAGTAGCGCCGGCTCGGTCAATTGAGACCTGACCGGGATCGAAGTCAGGATGTCCCGTGCCAGATGCTTCAATGTTTCGGCAACCGTGGCATTGTTTTCCAGGCTGGGCAAAACTTGATTCAGATGATTCAGCAAGGGAGTGGGAGAAGTCTGAATCGGTAACAGTTGTTTAAAGACCTCGACCATTTTTTGTTGAATATCGGTCGCCGGCAAGGAGACGGCAAAACTTGGCGAATTACCGGTTTTCAAGACCTGCAGGTTGATCAGCGTGCCGGGCGTTTGCAGCGGCATTGGCACTGTCGTTGCTTTAGCGGAAGCGGGCGGCGAGCCCGGATTTGCCTGAACGGTAAAAACCAGTTGTTTGGCATCAAGGGTGACAAGAACATGGTCCGCATTGCTTGGATTACCCTGGATAGCGGGGTTGGCCGGATTGAGTGCCGGTGGCGTTACGGGTGCGGAGGCGCCGGGTGAGCTTGCCTGGGCTGGCGAAGGCAGTAATTGTAGGGTGAGCTTATTGCCGGCGACATTGACGATAGCGGCTTGCAACTGTTGACCGATGGCCAATTGATTCAAGGATAGGTTTGGCGAAGTACTGGCGGGGGTTGGTGGTGCTTGCAGGCCCAATAGTTTCAGTAGGGGGGGGGCGAGGTTCGGCGAGGCTGTTCGATTGCTTGCCGGCGGCAATGCGGATGGCACAATCTTGAATTCCGGAACCGGAAGCAACTTCACGACCTGCAATTGCAGGGGCTGGCCGGGTAGTAATGTCAGAGGTTGCCGGGCTTGTACCAGCACGGTTTTGCCGGCCACGCTTAACGCCAAAGTGTTTAGCATGATTTGGGTGTCGATGACCTTGGCATCCAAAACCTGATTTAACTTAAGATCAAGCGGATTATTGGCAGCCGTACCGACCGCTTGCTGCAGTTTGGTATCTAGCAGCGAGGTGATGTCCATAAGCTCAACTCAACAGGCGTCGCAATCGTCTTGTAAAGACTCAAACAAAACAATCAGCTGGGCAGGGTAAAGCCGACCTTGATAGTGACTTGCCAATGAGCAATCTTGCCGTCGTCGATATGGCCGCGGGTTTCAATCACTTCGAACCAGCGCATGTTGTCTATCGATTGCGAGGCTTGGGCGACGGCATTTTCTATTGCTTGCTGAAGACCGACGCTGGACGATCCGGTGAGTTCGATTTTTTTGTAGACATGGTCGGACATGGTCATACCTCGTTATGTTGGGTAAACAGGGCCTGATAGGCACGCGCCGCGGCTTCCGGTTCGTTGTCGAAGATGCCGCCTATCACCGCCAGTAAGTCTGCACCCGCAGCCAGTAACTGTCCACCGTTTTCCGGCAAAATGCCGCCGATGGCGACGATGGAGACATCCAACAGCTGTCTGGCTTTCCGGAGAGTGTTGATCTCCGCCGGCGCGGCCAGCGGTTTTGAGCCTGACGGAAAAAAACGGCCGAACGCCACGTAATCGGCGCCCTTGGCGGCCATGCTTTGGGCTTTTTTTACGTCGTTGTAACAGGAAATGCCGATGATGGCTTCCGGCCCCAGTTGCCGGCGGGCATAGGCAATATCGCCGTCGTCCCTGCCCAGATGCACGCCGTCGGCGCCGATTGCCAGTGCCAGTTCGATGTTGTCATTGATCAATAACGGTGCATGGTAGCGGTGACAGAGTTGTAATAACTGTGTGGCGAGATAGTTTGCGTTCAGCGGTGTCTTGTCGCGATATTGAATCACCACGGCGCCGCCTTTCAGGGCGGCTTCCACCTCCTGAATGATTCTGGCGATGGATTTGCCTTCGGTTTGGGTGATGGCATACAGGCCGTGTTTTGGAAATTTCACGATTCCACCCAAAACAGCCGATTGGGATTATGCTGGCCTAGTCCCGGCCGGTAAGCCGCAGCCAGCGATTGCCAGGTAAATTCCTGGGCTTCGGCAATCGCGGTAAAGGCATCCAGTCCCTGGGCCAGCAAAGCGGCAATGGCGCTGGCCAAGGTGCAGCCGGAACCGTGATAGCTGTGCGGCAAACGTTCCCAGTTAAAAGTTTCGGTTTGATTTTCGGCCATGAATAACCGGTTATGCACGATGTCCGATGTCTCGTGGCTGCCGGTAATCAGTACGAATTCGGCGCCTTTGGCTTGCAGGCTGCGGCCGCAATCGCTCAGATCCTCTTGCTCGGCAAGCCGCCGGGCTTCCACGCTGTTGGGGGTCAATACCGTGGTCAGCGGCAGCAGGCCATCGATTATCGCGTCCAGCAATTGCCGGTCGGCCAATTCAGTGCCGCCGCCGGCGGCCAGTACCGGGTCGAGCACCACCGGAATTCCGGGATGCTGCCGTAAAATTCCTTGAATAGCCCTAGCGGTTTCGTGATGACCGATCAGACCGATTTTGAAAGCGGCAACCGGAAAGTCGGCCAGCAAGGTTTCGGCCTGGCTAACAATGTCGCCGGGATTTTGCGGAATCAGCTTTTTGACGTTGCGGCTGTCCTGTTCGGTTAATGCGGTGATGACGCTGGCGGCATGGCATTGGTGGCTGACGATGGTCTCGATGTCGGCCTGAATGCCTGCGCCGCCGCTGGGATCGTGCCCGGAAAAACACAGCACGATGGGGCGAGTGCGGTTCATAGGCTTTCACCATTCAGCAGGCTCAGAAACGCCTGCTCGGTGATGACGCTAACGTTTTTTTCGCGGGCGGCGTTGATTTTATTGGCGCCGACGTTTTCGCCTATCACCAGATAATCGGTTTTCGCCGACACCGAACTGCCGACCTTTGCGCCCTTGGCCTTGGCCTGTTTACTGAGTTCGTCGCGTGAGCCGGATTGCAGCGTGCCGGTGAAGACCAGGGATTTGCCGAACAAAGGATGCGAATTTTCCGAGGCCAGGTTTTGTGTGGCTTGCAGGTTGAAACCCAGCGCCATCAGCGTATCGAATAGCGGCTTAATATTGGCGAAGCCTTCGGTAATCACCGCCGCGGTTTTTTCGGCGAAACCTTCGATGGCGATGATATCGGCCTCGCTCAAATTGAAAATATCCGGCAAGGCGTAGTGCGCCAGTAGGCGTTCGCAGTTGCCAAGTCCCATTCGGAATACGCCGAAGGCGGCCAGAAAACGCCAATCTTCGACGGCTTCGCTGCGGCTGCGCTGCAGTTGATCGACCAAGTTTTGCGATTGCTTGGGACCAAAGCCCATGCTTTCGAATTGTTCGGCGGAAAGTCGATAAATCTGGTCGACGCGGCGGATGCCGTATTCATAAAGCTTTTTAATGCTTGCCGCACCGAAGCCGTCGTTGTTTTTCAACACCCGGAAAAAATGTTCCATGCTGTTACTGATTTGCGCAGGGCAGGCCAGATTGTTGGGGCAAATCAGAAAGTCGTTGTCCCAGATCAGTTCGTGGCCGCAGCTTGGGCAATGTTCGGGAACTTGCGGTTCAGCGGCTTTAATCACTTGCTCGATTTTGGGAATGACCTCGCCGGAACGCGCCAAGCGGATCAGTGCGCCGGGGCCTATGCCTTTGTCGACTACCATCCGGTAATGATGTGCGGTGGCCCGCGATAACAGCGCGCCGCTGAGCCGGACCGGTTCCAGTTCGGCGACCGGCGTGATGCGGCCGGAGCGTGAAGTTTGCGGTATTACCTGAAGTACCGTGACTTCGGCGGTTTCCAGATTTTCCTTGTAAGCCAGTTGCCAGCGATGATGATGGCGGGTGGCTCCCATGGCTTGTTTGATGTCTTCGTCGACGATCTCCAGAATCACGCCGTCGACGTCGTAATCGAGCCGATGCCATATGCTTTTGACAATGTTTTCGAAGTCTGCGATCAGTTCGTTCCACAATCCCGTCCAGGACGGCAGCAAGGCGAAAGGGTAGAAAACGGCGGCATGATCCTTGATGGCCTGTTCGGCGTGAGCTTCTAGCTCCTTTTCTTTGATGACGCTGGCCTGGAAGTTGCGAGCGTTGTCGAAGGTGTCGGCCAGATGTTGGTCGAAATAGCTGCGGCTGACGACGATTTCGCCGGCTCCCAAGCCACGCGCCCCTTGATTTGCAACTTGCAATCCCCGCTCGAAAACCCGGGTAATGTCGGTGCCTTTGCGGCCATCGCCACGGGTATAGAGCATCAGGCCATCGTCGTAGGCGGCATAACCGTCCAGTTTCGGAGTCACCTTAAACTCGATTTCGGCGAAGTTTTTGCTCAGTTCGGCGGCGGCTTTTTCGATTCGCCCTGCCCAGCGTTCTACCTCGTCGCGGCTATAAGCCTTGTCGGTCGACAGCATGGTCACCGGCAGATCGACGGTTTTGCCGGCAAATACCGGTTCCGGTTCGACACTGTGCAATAAAGGATGGTCCGGTTGCCGGCGTTTTAATTCGGTCAGATAAATAAAGTCGTAATCGGCATCGTTGATCACAGGTTCGCCGCCGCGATACAAGGCATTGGCAATTCGCAAAAAAGCGATGAGTTCGTCATCGCTACAATCGGCAAGCCGATCGGCATGTCGGCATAAGGCGTAAAAGCGCTCTTCGCTGATGTCGGTGAAATCGAGATCGGCTTGCCGGATAAGCGTTTTTTGGCTGGCTGTGAGCATGAAAAGACAGGTGGATTAGCGTTGGGCGGCGATTATGAGGGAACACCGACCCAAAAAAAAGGGCGGGAGAGAATAATTTCTCGCCCGCCCAAACATCTATCTTTCAAGAGGATTATGTCAACGGTAGGAAAGCGACTGACATGGGTTATATTCTAGGCAGGACAAGCAATTAAACATTGATACATGTCAATGTTTATGCGCTTTTATTCGAAGCGGGTATCTCTTGGCGGCAAGATTTACATAAACCGTGTATTTCGATGGTTTTCCGTTGCGGCATAAAGCCGGCGTTGCTGAGTTCTTCCGCCAGCGACTGAATCACGGATAGCGCGGCGCGCTCCTCTACATTGTGGCAAACCGTGCATATCAACAATAATTGATCGTGCTGTGTGCCGGAACAATGGCAGCCGACAAAGGCGTTTAAACTTTCGACGCGATGAATCAGCCCATGCTCCAGCAAAAAATCCAGCGCCCTGTAAACCGTGGAGGGCTTGGCTGCATCGTTTAACGGCCTGATTTGATCGAGTAGGTCGTATGCTTTCACCGCTTTATGGCTGTTCCAGATCAGCTCCAGAATTTTATGGCGAATGGGCGTCAATTGCGCACCGCGCGCCAAGCAAAGCCGTTCAGCGGCGGCTATGGCATTGAGGATGCATTGATTATGGTCGTGTTCGGGGAGGGTACTATGGGTCATCGAAAAAAGTGATCGGGTTCATTCATTTTGCAAGCATACCTGATTTATAGTGCGGTTATAAAATGGATGCTTCGATAGTAAGGCGGAAAATGATAAAGTCGGCAGTATTTTTCAGTGCCACAGAGCGTGGCCGCAGGAATTTGTACTAATATCGTAATGGTAATGTAAGCATGGGCAAAATTGCTGCAAGTATCTATGGGAGGGACGAGTGAGGAAGCATACATTTCTGATTTACGCCGTGCTTTGGCTGTTGATGATCGCTTCGACCTTCTATCAGCAAATGGCGGAAACAAAAAACTATGCGCATGACATAGCAACCAGACAAGCAGAAATGTTTTTCGATCATATCGTTCTGATGCGGCAGTGGAACTCCTTGCATGGCGGCGTTTATGCGCCGGTAACGGAGCAAAATCAGCCCAATCCTTATCTGCAAATTCCCGAACGAGACCTGGAAACCAAGGATGGCCGTAAGCTGACGCTGATCAATCCAGCCTATATGACCCGGCAGTTTGCGGAAATGGTATACAGTAAATCCGGCATTCGCTTCCATCTCTCGAGCCTCAATCCGTTAAATCCCGAAAACAAGTCCGATACTTGGGAGTCGTCGGCATTACAGGGCTTCGCAAAAGGGGAAACCAGTTTTAGCGATGTTGTCAGTGTCGACGGCGAATCTTATTACCGCTACATGGCGCCGTTATCGGTAGACGACAGTTGCATGAAATGCCATGCGCAACAAGACGTAAAGCCAGGCGGTAATTACGGAGGCATCAGTGTCAGTATCCCTGCCTCCAATGTCGACGGCTTTGTTGAAGCACGCCTGCGGCAACTGGGTATTACGCATATTGTCATCGCATTGACCGGATTGGTTGCGTTGCTGCTGTCTTATCTTGCGAATCAAAAAATGAATCGGCGGCTCGATAAGGCCAAGCGCCATTTACAGCTGGCTTACCTGGATGTGCTGACCCAGTTGCCGAATCGCCGTTATTACGATTTTTTTGTCAATAGGGAATGGAAGCGGGCCATGCGGCAAAGTTATCCCTTATCGATGATTATGATCGATATCGATTACTTCAAGATTTACAACGACAATCTGGGGCATATTCAGGGCGACCGTTGTTTGCAGCAAGTGGCTAAAACTTTGAGAAGGTATTTCAGACGTGCCGGGGATTTGATTGCCCGTTACGGCGGCGAGGAATTTTGCGTAGTGGCGGCTTGCGATGCCGAACAGATTACGCAATTGGCGGAAATACTCAGAAAAGCCGTGGAAGACATGCAGTTACCGCATCCCGGCTCGAAAATCTCGGAATTTGTCACGATTAGTTTAGGCACCGCCACCGTGGTGCCTACCGATGCAATGGAGTTTGAAGAACTGTTGCACAGGGCCGATCAGAGCCTGTACCGGGCCAAGGAAAGCGGCAGGAACCGGGTTCAAAAATACGACGCCTGATTCTGCCGGGTTTGAATTTTAGTCTTCGGGTTTGTTCATAAAGCCTACGACTTCATTGGCCGGCAAAGGATGGCTGAAGTAATAGCCTTGCGCTTCGTCGCAGCCTTCGGAACGCAATAATTCCAGTTGTCCTTCGGTCTCCACGCCTTCGGCGATGGTGCGAAGATCGAGGCCGCTCGCCAATTGGATAATGGCGCGAATAATCGCGACATCGTGGCGATCCACTTCCATGTTGCGCACAAACGACTGGTCTATCTTGAGTTTATCGACCCTAAAGCGTTTCAGATAACTCAGATTGGAATAACCGGTGCCGAAATCGTCTATCGATAAGGTAAAACTCAAGGATTTCAGGCGTTCGACCACTTCCAAAATATATTCCACATCCTGCAGCATGATGGTCTCGGTCAGTTCCAGTTCCAACCATTGCGGATCCAGGCCGGCTTCATTGGCTAGATCGGTAATCATCTCAATCACATCGCCGCGCTTGAATTGCAGGGACGACAGGTTGACCGCCACCCTAACCGGGGCGTAACCCTGCTGCTGCCAGGCTTGGGCCTGCCGGCAGGCTTCACGTATCACCCATTCGCCAATAGGGACGATTTGCCCGGTTTCCTCGGCGATGGAAATGAATTTAACCGGTGGTACCAGGCCGCTGTCGGGTTTTTCCCAGCGAATTAAGGCCTCGACACCCAGAAGCCGGCCGTTGACCAGATCGAATTGCGGTTGGTAATGCAGAACGAATTCGTTGTTGGTAAGCGCTCGCGCCAGATCGTTGCGCATGTGCAGACGTTCCATCGCATCGACGTTCATACGTTCGGTGTAAAACCGGTAGGTGTTTCGTCCGCTACTCTTGGCATGATACAGCGCGGTATCGGCCAGTTTCAGAATGGTGTCGAAGTCGTAGCCGTCCTCCGGATACAGCGCTATGCCTATGCTGGTTGAAATGCTTAGGCAATACTCATCGATTTCAAAGTCTTGGGCAATATGCTCGAGTATTTTTTGAGCAATCACCGATACGATATTGAGATCGGTCAAGTCGGTCAGCACGATTACAAACTCATCGCCGCCGGGCCGGCTGACGGTATCGACTTCCCGGACACAGGATTGCAAGCGTTTGGCCACTGCAACCAGTAAGCGGTCGCCTATGCCGTGGCCCAAAGAGTCGTTGATGTTTTTGAATTGGTCGAGATCGAGAAACAATAAGGCCACCATGCCGTTGTTGCCTCTGGAAGTGAGGCCGACCGCCTGATCGAAGCGGTCCCTAAGCAGCAGGCGGTTAGGCAGTTTGGTCAATGGATCGTGATAAGCCAGAAAAGTCAGCAAGGCTTCATCCGCCTTGCGCTTGGAAATGTCGGTAAAGATGCCGACATAATTGCTGATAGTGCCGTTGTTGTCGTGTACGCAACTGATGTTCAGCCATTTCGGGTAAATTTCACCGTTTTTGCGCCTATCCCAAATCTCGCCGTGCCAACTGCCTTCGGTCAGTAAGTTTTGCCACATTTCGGCGTAAAACGCCTTGGTTTGCCGGCCGGATGCCAGAATACGCGGGTTTTGGCCGATGGCTTCCTTCATTGTGAAGCCGGTGATCTTTGTAAAAGCCTCGTTGACGAAAATGATGTTGTTGTCGGCATCGCTGATCAGCACCGCCTCGTCGCTATCGGCCAGAACCCGGTTGACGAGGCGGATTTGACGGTCCGCTTCCAGCGTTTCGGTGACATCCTCGCCGAATACGACTAATGCGCGTCTGCTGCCATCTACGTCGAACAGCGGGGTCTTGGTAATATCGAAAATGCGCTTTTTAGCGTTGCTTTGCAGAATAGTTTCGGTTAATTGTTGCGGTTGGCCGAATTGCCATACCTGTTCGTCCGATTGCCGGTTCCATTCGAAAGATTCCTTGTAGCAAGCGTCGCTTAACTCGGCCAGTTCCAGGTCGGTCTTGCCTTGCCAGGGCTTATCCGCCAATTCATAGAGATCCAGGCCGAAACGATTGACGATTTGCCAGCGGCCTTCGCCGTCTTTCAAGGCTATAAAATTGCGCGATACATTGATCAGCATGAAGAAATTTTCTTCATTGACATAGCTGGCCGGCTTGCCGACTTGACCGATAAAACGGTAGCCCTGGCCGTATTCGGTTTTGATCAGGCTTTCGGCACCCGGACTGGCTTGGCGTAAGTGGGCCTTGATGACAGAAATGCTGCGCGAAATGCTTTCATCGGAGGTCGGCGCTCCTTTCCAGACTGTCGATATCAAGTCTTCCTTGGAAATTCTTTTGCCGGCGTTTCGTACCAGCAGCACCAGCACACCCAGTTCCTTGGGATGCATGTTGACAGGTTTACCCGCAAAACTAAGTCCTTGTCCGCTGTCAATGACAAAGCCGTGAAAATCGGCGTGAAACACTTCATCCATTTTGTTTGCTTATCCTCGTTGCATATCGTTGTGCAAGCCGCTCTGGCTTAAGCAACGATATGGTTAATTTTATTATTGGTCGATGGATCGTTTTTTGTTTAATGCGGAATACTTTACCGTGCGAAGTTGATTAAATCCTTATGAAATTGCCGCTGCTGGCTCAGACTTGATGGTAATGGCTGGCTCAGACTTGATGGTAATGGCTGGCTCAATGGCATTGCTTCTAGCTTTGGAAATGACGCGACCTGTCCGCCAAATAAGCCATATAGGCAAGGGTGGATATAGCCTGGCGGGTAGACTCAGCCCGCCAGGCTATGAGTTTATAACGCTTTATTTTCCAATAATTTTGCATGGGCCGCCGCAAGGCGAGCCACCGGAATACGCGGTGCCGAGCAGGAAACGTAATCCAAACCCAGTCCGTGGCAGAAGCGAATCGAGCGCGGATGACCGCCGTGTTCGCCGCAAATGCCGACCCGTAAATCCGGGCGTTGCGACCGGCCCAGCTCCACCGCCATTTTCATCAGCTTGCCCAAGCCTAGTATATCCAGGGTTTCAAACGGGTTGTCCTGCAACAGGCCGGCATCTTCGTACAGCGGTAGAAACTTGTTTTCCGCATCTTCCCTTGAAAAAGAAAAGGTGGCCTGAGTCAGGTCGTTGGTGCCGAACGAGAAGAAGTGGGCGATTTCCGCCAGATGGTCGGCACGGGTACAGGCGCGCACGGTTTCGATCATGGTGCCGAATTTAAAGTTGAGTTTCAGGCGGTATTGATCTTCGACTTCGGCCTGAATTTCATCGACGAACTGTTTAACTTTTTTCAATTCCTGCAAGGTGATAACTTGCGGCACCATAATTTCCGGTTCGACCGGAATCTTTTGTTTCAAGCAACGCGCGGCGGCCTCCAGGATGGAACGGATCTGCATTTTGTAGATTTCCGGATAGCTCATGCCCAGCCGGACGCCGCGGTGGCCCAGCATAGGGTTGACTTCGTAAAGCTCCAGCACCTTGGCCAGCATCATTTCTTTTTTGGCGATGGCCTCCAAAATCACTTCTTCATTGAGCTGGTTGAGCGGCGAAGGCAATTCGGCGTGGCCGGCCAGGGATTCAAGGGTGACGCGCTGACCTATAACGATAGTCAGATAATGTTTAAGGGCGTCGATTTCTTCCAGCAGTTGATGCTCGTTGGGCAAAAATTCGTGCATGGGCGGGTCGAGCAGGCGCACGGTCACGGGATGCGGCGACATGGCCTCGAACAATTGCTGGAAGTCGTCACGCTGAATCGGGAATAATTTAGCCAGCGCCGTTTCGCGTTCTTCGGTGTTGTGGGCCAATATCATGTCGACCACCAGCGGCAAACGGTCGGCGGCATTGAACATGCGTTCGGTACGGCACAAGCCTATGCCTTTGGCGCCATAGCTGACCGCCAATCGTGCGGTGGCCGGGGTGTCTACGTTGGCGTGGACGCGCAAGCGGGCAATGCCGTCCGCCCAGTTCAACAAGGTTTTCAATTCTTCGGAGAACGACGGCGGAATGGTGGGAATCCGGCCCAGATAAATATTGCCGTTGCTGCCGTCGATGGTGATCAGGTCGCCTTCCTTGATGTGAATGTCGCCGACGATGGCCAGGCGTGTCCTGACGTCGATCTTGATGTCTTCGGCGCCGGCCACGCAGGCTTTACCCATGCCGCGCGCCACTACTGCAGCGTGGGAGGTTTTGCCGCCACGGCTGGTCAATATGCCCTGTGCGGCGAAGAAGCCGTGGATGTCTTCGGGTTTGGTTTCTTCGCGCAGCAAAATAATGTCTTCGCCGGTTTTGCCTAGCCGTACCGCGGTGTCGGCATCGAATACGCATTTGCCGCAGGCCGCGCCGGGCGAAGCCGGCAAGCCCTGCGCCAAGGCTTGATGGCCGTGATGAGGCGCCAGTTGCGGGTGCAGCAGTTGTTCCAGCATTTCGGGGTTGATACGCAGTAAAGCCTGTTCCTTGCTGATCAGGCCTTCGTTGACCATGTCGATGGAAGACTTGACCATCGCCGCGGCATTCATTTTGCCGTTGCGGGTTTGCAGGCAATAGAGCACGCCGCGTTCGATGGTGTATTCGTAGTCCTGCACCTCGTGGTAATGCGCCTCGAGCTTATTGCGCAGTTCCACCAGTTGCCGGTATTGCTCAGGCATTTCCTTGGCCATTTCCTGCACCGGTTTCGGGGTGCGGATGCCGGCCACCACGTCTTCGCCTTGGGCATTGACCAGATATTCGCCGTACATTTCATTGTCGCCGGTGCCGGGATTGCGGGTAAAGCCGACGCCGGTGGCGCAGTCGTCGCCCATGTTGCCGAACACCATGGTGACGATGTTGACGGCCGTGCCGTTGGCGATTTCCGGAGTGATGTGAAATTCGCGGCGGTAATCGATCGCCCTTCGGCCCAGCCATGAGTTGAATACCGCCTTGATGGCGATTTCCAGTTGCTGGTAAACGTCTTCCGGAAACGGACGGCCGGTTTCTTCATGGACCACCATCAGGAACAATTCGCTGATTTCCTGGAGCTGGTCGCTGCTGAGGGCGACATCGGCCTTGATGCCGGCGGCGCGTTTGACGTTATTGAAGTGAAAGTCGAATTTTTCGTCGTCTATGCCCAGCGCAACCTTGCCGAACAATTGGATGAAACGGCGATAGGCGTCGTAAACGAAGCGCGAATCGTCGGTCATTTCGATCAATCCGGCCAAGGTTTGTTTGTTCAGGCCCAGGTTGAGGATGGTGTCCATCATGCCAGGCATTGAAATCGCCGAGCCGGAGCGCACCGAAACCAGCAGCGGATCGCTGGCGCCGCCGAATTGCTTGCCGGTGGCCTGTTCAATCGCGGCGATTTGCTGGCGGACTTCCTCCATCAAGTCGGCGGGCAACTGCTTGTTTTCCAGATAGGTCAGACAGGTTTGGGTGGTGATCACAAAACCCGGCGGCACATTCAGCCCCAGTTGCGTCATTTCGCAGAGATTGGCGCCTTTGCCGCCCAGTAATGCCTTGTTTTTGCCGTCGCCTTTATCGAATGAGAAACTGTATTTTGGGTTCATGGTTTGTCCTTGTCAGAAAACTGAGTTCGAGGGTTGGTCTGGTTGCAATGAGGATGGCGCGTTTGCTGGTGCATGCCGGTTGATGAGGCTACACCAAGCCGATTAACGGCTTTTTTACAGTTTTTTAGGCTGTTTTACAAGACGGTATCGAAATGCTGCCGTACTATAAAGTGCGGTAAAATAAGCCGGCCGGTTATGTATTTGGCCGGCTTTTCCCTGATCCTTTAGGTTCGAGTCAGAGTAGTTCCTTAAAAATAATGCTTAAACCACCTCGTCTTATCGAAATTCTTTCCCAGAGTCCCGTGACCGTTTCGGCAGCGACCTCTTTGCCCGAGGCGATGGCGATGATGAAGTTGGAAAACGTCACCGGTATTGTCGTATTGGAAGGGAAGCGGCCCATCGGCATTTTGACCGAACGCGATGTATTGCGCTCGCTGGCAGCGGGCAATCGCTCGGAAACCTTGGTCGCCGCCGATATTATGACCAGCCCGCCGATTACCGCATCAATGGAGCTGGATTTTTTCGAAGCATACCATCTTTGCGCCAGCCGAAAAATCCGGCATTTGGTGGTGGTGGATAAGCGCGGCGAATTATACGGTTTGGCCAGCGAGAGCGATTTTTTGCGCATTCTGGGCGTCGATGTACTGTCCAATGCAAATAGTGTCGATCAAGACATGATCCGCTCGCCATTGTTGTTGCCGCCGGAAATGCCGTTGCAGGATGCGATGCGACGGATGTCGGCCGAAAAAGGCGGGGCCGCCATTGCCTCGCTGGATAACAAACCGGTTGGCATCTTGACCGAACGCGACGCGATTCGCTTGACGCAGGCCAATATTGAGGCCATGACCCTGGCCGACGCGATGGCGAGTCCGGTGCTAACGATTCCATTGGGTTGTTCAGTTTATTACGCCATCGATCAAATGCGCTGCCAGCGTGTGCGGCGTCTGGTGGTGGTGAATCCGGAAGGCGAAGTGGCCGGACTGTTTACCGAACACGACGCCGTTAAACGTATCGAAAACCGCTATATCGAGTTTTTGTCGACCGTGATCGAGCGGCAGATCAACGATCTTAACGCGGCGCGTCACAAACTCAACGATAGTGCGGTATTGACCAGTATTTTGCGGGAATCGCTGGATATGGGACTGGTGGCGACCGATGTCGACGGCGTGGTGCGTTATCTGAATCCGGAAGCGCTTAATCTGCTGGGGGCGGACGTGAACGCAGCGGAAGGCCAGCGTCTGGCGGAGCTGGCAAAACAAGCCGGCCTAGGCGATCAACATATCCATAACGGCATAGCGGCCGCGAAACGTGGCCAGCGTTATCAGACTGACTTAATTCGCAAACAAGCCGGCGGCGAGCGGGTGCTGCGCAGCCATTTTGCGCCGATTCTCAACGAAGCTTCAACGATGCTGGGTTATGTGCAAACCCTGCAAGATATTACCGAACGCAAGCGGGCGTTGCTTGCATTACAGAAAAGCGCGTCGATTTTTGAGAATACCCTGGACGGCATCATGGTGACCGACGCCGCTTGCAATATGGTGGCCGTGAATCCGGCGTTTATAAAAATTACCGGCTACAACGAGGCCGAAGTCCTGGGCAAGAATCCGCGAATGCTCGGCTCGGGGCGCCAGGATGCCTATTTTTACCAGCGAATGTGGCAGCACCTGCAACAGGACGGCTATTGGCAGGGTGAAATCTGGAATCGCCATAAGAGCGGCGATATTTACGCGGAATGGCTGACCATCAACACTATCAAAGACGAAGAGAATAGGGTGGTTAAATATATCGGCGTTTTTGCGGATATCACCTCCTTGAAAAGTTCGCAGGAAAAATTCGAATACATGGCGCATCACGACCCCTTAACCGGTCTGCCGAATCGCTTGTTGTGTCACGCCCGTCTGGAACATGCCCTGCGCCGCGCCAAACGCCACAACGATGGTATTGCGGTGATGATGCTGGATTTGGATAAATTTAAACCGGTCAACGATACCTGGGGACATCAGGTGGGCGATCGCTTGTTACAGGAAGTGGCGCGCCGGATGACGGCAAGCTTGCGTAGCGACGACACCGCCGCGCGCTTGGGCGGCGACGAATTTGTGGTGATTCTGGAGTCGGTGAATAAAAGGCAAGATGCGCGGGCCATTGCCGGGAAGCTGTTGTCCGCGGTATCGGAAACCTATTTTATCGACGGCATTCAGACGGCGATTTCGGTTAGCGTCGGCATTGCCTTATATCCCGAGCATGGCGGCGATGTCGAAACTCTGATCAATCGCGCCGATCAGGCGCTGTACGAAGTGAAGGCGCAAGGCGCTAATGCCTATCGCTTCTTTCAGGACAAGTCGTGACCGATGGCGGTAAGCGGCAGCAAGATGTCGTGATCATCGGTGCCGGCGCCTCCGGCTTGATGTGTGCGATTGAAGCCGCCAAACGTGGGCGAAAGGTGTTGGTACTGGACCATGCCAACAAGGCCGGCAAGAAAATTCTGATGTCCGGTGGCGGGCGCTGCAATTTCACCAATTACAGCGTCGAGCCGGAAAACTACATTTCCCATAATCCGCATTTCTGTAAATCGGCGCTACGCCGTTTCAATCAGTGGGACTTTCTGGCGCTGATCGGAAAATACAAAATTCCGTTCCACGAACGACTGCACGGTCAGTTGTTTTGCGATGACAGCGCCAAGGATATTCTGGATATGTTGCTGGCCGAATGCCGCAACCATGGCGTTACGATTGAACTGAACTGTACGCTGCAGCAGATAGAAAAACAGCTTGGCGGCGATTTTGCGTTAAACACCGGCAAAGGTCTGATGCATTGCCGATCGCTAGTCGTCGCCAGCGGCGGCTTGTCGATACCGAAAATGGGGGCAACGGCGCTGGGCTATAAAATAGCCGAGCAGTTCGGCATCAAAGTCTGGTCGACTCGCGCCGGCTTGGTACCATTGACGTTGCAGCCGGACGACAAGGAACGGTTTACGCCGCTGACCGGGATCGCCGTGCCTTGCGTGGTCAGCGACAGGCGCCGTTCCTTCAAGGAAAACCTGTTATTCACCCATCGCGGCCTCAGCGGTCCGGCCATTTTGCAGATTTCGTCCTACTGGCAGCCGGGCGAGGCCTTGGTTGTTAACTTGCTGCCGGATGTCGATCTGTTGCAATTGCTCAAGGATAAACGCAACCAGGGCAGTAAAGCGAAACTGCAAACCGTGTTGAGCGAGTATCTGCCGAAACGCTTGCTGCATGCCTTGCTGAACGAGGCATGGCTGGAGATGGCACCTGTCAATTGTGCGGACAAACAGTTGCAACAGATTGTCCAAGCTATTCAGGAATGGACGATTAAACCCAATGGCAGCGAGGGTTACCGGACCGCGGAAGTGACGCTGGGCGGCGTCGATTGCGACGCTGTGTCGTCTAAGACCATGGAAAGCTTGACCGTGCCGGGTTTATTTTTTGTCGGCGAAGTATTGGACGTGACGGGCTGGCTGGGCGGTTACAATTTTCAATGGGCTTGGTCGTCCGGGTGGTGCGCGGGACAGTACGCTTAGCGGTTTGGCTTATTGGGGAACGGTGTGCTAAATTGATCCACAACCAGCATGAAAACAGCTTAAATCCGAGAATATCATGACAAACGATACATTGCTGATAAGACATGGCAACAGCGGAAAAGAAGTTGAATATCCGTTGCTGAAAGGCACTCTGGGTGCCGATACCGCCGACATTCGCAACCTGAATAAAGATCTGGGCTGCTTTACCTATGATCCGGGGTTTATCGTCACCGCCAGCTGCAAAAGCAAAATCACCTATATCGACGGCGATAAGGGCATATTGCTGTATCGCGGTTATCCCATCGAGCAATTAGCCGAGCATTGCGACTTCATGGAAGTCGCCTATTTGCTGATGAACGGCGAACTGCCCAATCCTACCGAGCTGCGCGATTTTAACGAAGAAATTAGCGACCGGGCGATCATCCACGAGGCTCTGAGAAAATTTTTCGACGGTTTCCACTACGATGCGCATCCGATGGCGATGCTGGTCGGTGTGACGGGTTCTTTGTCGGCGTTCTATCACAGCGAGCTGAATGTCAAAGACCTTGAGAACCGGCGGATTTGCGCGACGCGGATGATAGGCAAGATGCCGACCATCGCCGCGGCATCCTACCGGCATTCCATTGGCCGGCCGTTCGTTTACCCTCGTATGGATCTGAGCTACTGCGAAAACTTTTTGAACATGATGTTTTCGCGTTCCTCGCAAAATTATATCGATCAGGATCACTACATCGATCCCAATCTGGTTAAAGCCTTGAATCTGTTGTTTATTCTGCATGCCGATCATGAGCAGAATGCCAGCACCTCGACGGTACGTCTGGTCGGCAGTACCGGCGCCAATCCTTATGCCTGCATCGCAGCCGGTATCGCCGCATTGTGGGGGCCACTGCACGGTGGCGCCAATGAAGCGGTTTTGAATATGCTGGCGCAAATCGGCAGTGCCGAAAATGTGCCCAAATTTATAGCCAAGGCCAAGGATCACGATGACCCGTTCCGCTTGATGGGCTTCGGGCATCGGGTTTACAAAAATTTCGATCCTCGCGCCACCATCATTCGCAAGACCTGTCATGAGGTGCTGAGCAAATCCCACAAGAACGATCCTCTGTTCGAGCTGGCGCTGGTGCTGGAAGAACATGCCTTGAAGGACGAGTACTTCATTGAGAAAAAACTCTATCCCAACGTCGATTTTTACTCGGGCATTATCTACAAAGCCTTGAATATCCCGGTCGACATGTTCACAGTGATGTTCGCGATTGCCCGTACCGCAGGTTGGGTATCGCATTGGCTGGAGATGATGGAAGAACCCGCCACGCCGATCGGCAGACCCAGACAGTTGTATCTCGGGCCGGACAGACGGGATTTTATTCCCATCAACAACCGCTGACATGCATAGCACTACCGAAACAGACCCGCTATTAGACGGCGATGCCTTTCAAGCGACCGATGCCGGCCAAATCCGGCCTCAGTCGGCAATCGGGCAGGACTTGCCGGCGACGGAAGAACTAAATGGTCCCAAGGGGCCTGAACCCACTCGCTACGGCGATTGGGAAAGAAAGGGGCGCTGCGTCGATTTTTGACCGAGCGCCGGTATTGATCACTAACCCAAGGTAAGTCATGGCAGCCAACAATCGACCGCTTTCCCCTCATCTGCAAGTCTATCGCTTACCGCTTACCGGCCTGATCTCCATAACCCACCGTATTACCGGCGTGCTGCTGTCGCTGGGCTTGATGCTTTTCGTTTATGTGCTGTTTGCCATTGCGTCGGGCGAGGGCGCCTATCTTGCCATGCAGAGTTTCATGTCGTTCTGGTTGTTCAAGCTGGCGTATTGGGGTTTTATTTACGCCTTGTTTTTTCATCTGTGTCACGGCATCCGTCATTTGGTGTGGGATGTCGGCAAGACCTTCGATCGCGCCAAGCTGGATCAATATGCCGTTTACGAATTGATCGCTTCGGCGGCGCTGACGCTGATCGCCTTCATCGTGTCTTAAAAGGACGAGTCATGAATTTCAAAGCATCGTTGGAAAAAGCCGCCGATTTTTTCTCGGTAAACAAGCCCACCGGCCATTTTTGGTATCAACGCGTTACTGCGGCAGCCTTGGTGCCGCTGTCGATCTGGCTGTTGCTGTTGCTGAACAAGGCGTTGCATGCGCCCTATGCGGAAACCGTCGATTGGCTGGCGGCACCGTTTAACACACTGGCGATTCTCGGCTGGATAGCGGCGGCGATTTATCATGCCGCGCTGGGCGTGCAAGTCGTGATCGAGGATTACGTTTCCGACATTCCGGTCAGACATCTGGCGATTCGCGTCACCAACCTGGTTTTTTTATTTTTGGGCGTTGCGGCAATGCTCGCCATCATCGTCATTCTCCTGGCAAGGTAATCCATGGCCTCAGCATATAACATCATCGAACACCAACACGATGTCGTCGTGGTGGGCGCCGGCGGCGCCGGTTTACGGGCCACTTTCGGCATGGTGGAAAAGGGACTGAAAACCGCCTGTATCAGCAAGGTGTTTCCCACCCGCAGCCATACCGTCGCTGCCCAGGGAGGCATCAGCGCGGCGTTGGGCAACATGGGCGAGGACGATTGGCGCTTTCATATGTACGACACCGTCAAAGGCTCGGATTGGCTGGGCGATCAGGACGCCATCGAATACATGTGCCGCGAAGCGATACCCGCGGTTCTGGAGTTGGAACGCTACGGGGTACCTTTCTCCAGAACCCCGGAAGGCAAGATCTATCAACGTGCCTTTGGCGGTATGTCCACCCATTACGGCCAGGGCCAGGCGCAACGTACCTGCGCGGCGGCCGACGTCACCGGTCATGCCATTCTGCACACCCTTTACCAGCAGGCGCTAAAGCACAAGGCCGAGTTTTTCGTTGAATACATAGCCCTGGATTTGATCATGGAAGACGGCGAATGCCGTGGCGTGCTGGCCTGGTGCCTGGACGACGGATCGATTCATCTGTTTCACGGCCATCAGACCGTACTGGCGACCGGCGGTTACGGCCGCAGTTTTTTCTCCTGCACCTCGGCGCATACCGTCACCGGCGACGGCAACGGCATGGTGTTGCGGGCCGGTTTGGCCTTGCAGGATATGGAGTTTGTGCAATTCCATCCCACCGGCATCTACGGTTCCGGCTGCCTGATTACCGAAGGCGCGCGGGGCGAGGGCGGTTATCTGACCAACTCCGAAGGCGAGCGCTTCATGCCGCGCTATGCGCCGCATGCCCACGATCTGGCCTCCCGCGATGTGGTCAGCCGGGCGATTACCGTCGAAATCAACGCCGGCCGCGGCGTAGGCCCGAAAAAGGATTACGTGCATTTACATCTGGAGCATCTCGATCCGGCCGTGATTCACGAACGCCTGCCCGGTATCGCCGAACTCTCGCGAATTTTCGGCGGTATCGACGTTACCAAACAACCGATTCCGGTATTGCCGACCGTGCATTACAACATGGGCGGCATTCCCACCAACTACAAGGCCGAAGTCGTGACGCTGAAAGACGGCGATCCGGATTACGTGGTGCCGGGCCTGATGGCCATCGGCGAAACCGCCTGCGTTTCGGTGCATGGCGCCAATCGCCTGGGCTCCAATTCCTTGCTGGACTTGGTGGTGTTCGGCCGGGCGGCAGCGATACGCTGCACCGAGTTGATCAAACCGGGCATGCCATTGAAACCGTTGGCAAAAGATGCCTGCGATAAGGCTTTGGCACGTTTCGACAAGATCCGCCATGCCGACGGCAGCCGCAAAACCGCCGAAATCCGCCTGGACATGCAGACCACCATGCAGGCCAAGGCGGCGGTGTTTCGAACCGCATCCACGCTGAAGGAAGGCATCGACCGCATCGCCGAAGTCGCCGAGTCGTTCGAGGATGTCAAGGTCGGCGATAAATCGTTGATCTGGAACACCGATCTGGTGGAAACCCTGGAATTGGATAATTTGTTGGGTCAGGCGCAAGTCACCATCAACGCCGCCGGCAATCGCCAGGAAAGCCGGGGCGGTCACGCCCGCGAGGATTTTCCGAAACGTGACGATAAGAAATGGCTGAAACACACCCTGACCTGGCGCCAGGATAACAAGGTCAAAATCGATTATCGCCCCGTCCACCTGTACACGCTCACCGACGAGGTCGATGTCGTCGCGCCCAAAGAGAGGGTCTATTAATGGTTGAATTTTCCCTGCCCAAGAATTCGGTCCTTCAAAAAGGCAAGCTATTCAAGGCTGCCGAGGGCGCGACCAATGTTCGCCGTTTCGAAGTCTATCGCTGGGATCCTGACTCCGGCGAAAACCCGCGCATCGACACTTTCGAAATCGACATGGACCAATGCGGGCCGATGGTGCTGGACGCGATCCTTAAAATCAAGAACGAAATCGACAGCAGCCTGACCTTCCGCCGCTCCTGCCGGGAAGGGGTTTGCGGTTCCTGCGCGATGAACATCAACGGCAAAAATACCCTGGCCTGCACCAAAGCCATCGACGATTACCAGGGCACCGTCAAGATATTCCCGCTGCCGCACATGTCTGTGGTGAAGGATTTGGTGGCGGACATGACCCACTTCTTCGAACAATACGCTTCCATCAAGCCTTGGCTGACTAACGAAGCAGCGGTTCCCGAGCAAGGCGAGCGCCTGCAAAGCCGGGAAGACCGCGCCAAGCTCGACGGCCTGTACGAATGCGTGCTGTGCGCCTGCTGTTCCACCAGTTGTCCCAGTTACTGGTGGAACAGCGATAAATATCTAGGCCCCGCCATCCTGCTGCAAGCCTACCGCTGGCTGGCCGACAGCCGCGACGACAACGACAAGCAGCGCCTGGACGAATTGGACGAATCGTTCAAGCTCTATCGCTGCCACACCATCATGAACTGCACCGACACCTGCCCGAAAGGCCTCAATCCGGCCAAAGCCATCGCCGAAATCAAAAAACTGCTGGTGCAGCGCGAACACTTGTGAGCGAACTCAACAAACTGCGCTGGCGCTGCCGGCGCGGGACGCTTGAGCTGGATCTGATGCTGGTCAGATATCTGGAAAGCCGCTACCTTGCCGCCGACAGCCGGGAACAGCAAGCGTTTTTGCACTTGCTGGAACTGGAAGATTCCGAACTGATACGGTATTTGATGGGGGAAGTGGTTCCTGAAAATCCAGACTTTCTTGGTTTGATTGCCCAAATCCGGATGCAGCCAGCACCTTAGGCATGCACTTGTGAGGGTGTGGCCTGTTTGTTGAAACAGATATCCTCAGTTGCAGACATTAGAAGCGGAAAGTGTTGATGAAGGTTTAGGGCGGATGCCGATAGGTGATCCGCCAATTTGTGGAGCCATCATTCGGCGAATCGCACACGGGTTGGATTTCAAATTATCGAAACCGCTACCTCAATAAAATCGGAATAATCCGTTAAAAAGCAAAATATCGACGTTACCACCAGGCATCCAGGAACAATAAGTTATTTATTTCCTAAAACTCTGAATAATCTGTAAAAGATCGCGCGTTATGGGTGCCAAGTAGCCGCCAACAAAACCGATTAATACGGCGAGCGCTATATCTCCGCATGAGGATTTATCGTTGGAACATACTGCAATCACTACTATAATCATCGTCATGCTGATTGACGAGAAATTCATCCAAAACTTCCAGCGGTTACTGCAAGACAAGTTAATACCTTCAAGGTTTCTATTAATCGCGCGCGAAACACGGTTTCTCGACTCGAAGTAAACATCCGTTGGGGCCGGAGCAGTAGGTATGCCTTTTGCCAGATTTGTTAAGTCTGTTTGATTCAGCCCATAAGCCATTATTTTGATCAAATTTGCGTATTCAATAGGATTGTCCAGCATGCCTTGCACGGCGTAACCCATCTGGGTTCCTAATCCCTCAGCAGGTAAGTTATACAATGCGTTTGTAAATCCCCCGACGGATAGCTCATAGAGTTGAATCAATGCTTCTGAGAACTCATGCGCAGTTAAATTGCTTTTTTGGGCCTGAACATTTAATTGATCTTCATACCATTTTTGCTGGAAACGTCTGCGTACAGGTGTAAGTTCCTTTATGACTTGCAATGTTGCCATGGTGATCGCGCCAGCGAACGATAAACCCAAAAACAAACTACTTGAAACATCAAAAAATCCAGTAATTGAGTCGTTGAAAATACCCATGATGCTTTTCCGATTAGTTTAGGATTGCTATGATTTTATTTGTGTCAATACTTAAAATATTTAATTCAAGGAATAATATCAGGAAAGTAAGGAGGCCTATGCGCAAGTCTTGCCGCTCGGTTAGCGTCAAGTTTTGCTGATCTGGCAGACTGTTCGGCCTTGAGGATATCTACAGCCAGTGTTGACGGGTCTTTTTTAGCAATTTCGTATTGTAATTCAGCAAGATCGGCTGCTTGTTTTGCCTTATCGGACGCTAGGACAAGATCATAATCAGTATTATTTGCCGTTTCTGCATCTTTCCTTTCTTTAACTAAAGAGTCACGTCTATTTTTTGCCGCTTCATCCGATTTTTCCTGAGCAAGAGCTACGGCATTGAGTTGCGTGCCCGCATTGTCAAGTGCTTGCCCTGCTTTTGCAATTGACTTTAATGAAATTTTATTCAACGTGTTTTTTTCAGGATCAACATCAACAGCAAAACTTGAATCGGCTAACATTAGCGCATCAAACCCAACTACATATAAATTGTAAGGGTCAGGGGCAGTGATAAACAAGGGCTCGTCCATTGTTATCTTTTCATAACCGATTTGAGTTTTCTTATATACGGTCGCCTTGAACCGCTTTGTAACCCGAAAAGGTATTCCATCAACTTCACTACCACTAGGAAGATTGTTTGGAATCTTCGCTACATCAAGTTGGGACGAACAGCTAGTAAGAAAAAGTATAATTGCTGAATATAAAACTAATTTCTTCATTTTACTTCCTCCATAACCATTACAAAATCACTTTCATCTTTGCCCTCGTTTTCTGCCCAGCCTTGCTCGCTTTGACTTTTTTCAATGAATTCTTGATTGACCACCGCAATAGATTTATCGTTAAACTGCTCAATTTTTGGTTTTGGAGGATTGCCTGAGGCTAATATGCGCTCCTTAATGTTTGTTAATTGAGTTATGGCTGCATCAAGTTCCGCTCGAGCGGCAGCATAATCTTTTGCGTCGGAGGGATGTGTGGAATTATTTTTAAGGCCAATCTTCTGAAGATACCGTGTCAACATTTGGATTCTATGCAGCAGATCCGGGGTGTCTATGATGGTTGCAATTTTTTGTTGTAAAAAATTGGACTGTCTTTCAAAACGATTATGATTTATTCCTCCTTGTATATATGTTAAATTTATCAGTGATAGTTGCTCTTCCAGGTATTTAATATATTCTGCTTTCCATGTATTTCTATCAAAATCTAAAGTATTTGATAGAAAATCTTTTGTTATTATTAATGGTATTATATTATTTTGAATTGGCTCGGAGCTGTTAATAATTGTCAGTTTTTCTAGGTCACTGGTTTGTCTTTTTAATTCTGCTAGTGTCTTTAAATCATAGTTGATTGTAGCCGAATATAATTTTGATATAAACTCTATATCATTAGTCCTCTTATGTTTGCTTTTGTAATCATCAATAGCTTTCTTCCAATTGTCGAACTTATCAGGGTATCCCGATTTAGTTAATTTATTTGTAATAGAATCTGTTAGCTCGCCATTCGTATCAAGTGCTGCCTTGAGGCATTTGTATTCTTTGTGATCTAGGTAGATAAATTTATCTTTAATGTCTTTATCAGTTTTTAAGTTTACGGTCCTATAAATTATGTAATCGGCCACCGAATTGTTTTTTAATTTAGGGGGTATTGCTGGTAACGCAGCAGCTGCAGAATCCGATGAACATGCTTTTGCATCGTCGGATTTATCTGGCAAATTTTTGGCGGAGAGTAATGCAGGTTTTAAATTGTCAATAATTACTGATGTCACGTCAGCAGCGAGCCCTGCTTTTAGTGAGCTTATTGCGCCGATAAGTTTAGTTGTAAAAGATCCAATTGCGTTTATTGTTGGAGATATCTGATCTGTTAAGTTCGCATTAACTCCCTTGAGAAGGCCGTTTTCATTCAATGTTAAAGTAAAGTCAGGATCAGAAAATATTGCAGGATCGACGTTAAGTGTATAAAATTGTGTTGAATCAATTTCTTGCTTACTGCTAAGAGTAAACTTGACGGCTGCATCTGAATCTTCAGATACTTTCATTGTTAAAAAATATTCCGTCTTAGATAAGCTATAAGGAATACCGCCAATTTCGCCGTACTCTGGCTCCCTACGAATATTTTTCTGTTGTGTTATTTTATTATCACTGATTTTCTGTCCTGACAATCCCGAGCATCCACAAATAACTATACAGACAATTATATGGGTTATCAGGCGATAAAATATTGATGCGCTAGGTTTAGAGTTCATGTGATTTTCGTGTTGTTGTGTTTATTTTAATTGGTTTATTCGTTGTCAAATTTATAATGGTATTCGCTACCCCATGGTTTAATATTATTCTCATCTTGAATATGTGATAAAGTGTTATAAAACCGGTGGTGTGGAAATGGAAACAATTGATTCTTTATGTCGTTACGCGGATTGTGAAATGCGCCATCATAATAGTTGTACTTTTCGGCAATAGCTGTTGCAACGTTCCAGTTTGACATGGTGTTTTCATTCGACCTTATATTGTAAACATGCATTGTGCTAATATAGTCATTATCACTGGAAATATTGTCAACTATATGGTCAAAGTTTAGAAGGTGGCCAATTTCATGTGCGCAGGTTTGCAATATGCCATTTGCTTTATCAGAGTCTTTTATTTGCTCTAAAAAAATAAATACAAGACCTCTTTCTTTTTGGGGGCTGTACAAAAATCCTCGACTGTTATCTAAAAAGTTTTTATTGCACAGCATTAAATTTCCTGAGTTTGTATTTTTTTTGAATTTATACAGGAGGTTTTTTGCATCGTTTTCGTTAGTTAACCTAATATTTATTTCGCCTATGGTAAACTGTAGTTCTATACTTGCAGTCCGATACAAATCTCTTACGACGTTGAAGGTGTCGATTGTATCATTTGGGTTTTTGAGGAAGTCAAACCCTGCTGCTGTATTAAGCCCTTCTTGAAAATGAATTTTTATTTCAAACTCATGTTTTAGCATGGCTAATATTTCGCTGAAATTGGTTTATGGGTTTTTTTAACAAATAAAAGGCTTTGTGTATTAATAGCGCGATGCTCTTGATTATTTTTCAATATCAATAAAACTCCAAGCGATCCAAATGTTCTTGGTCATTAGTTGAACATTATTGACTTCAATCTTTCCGTATCCCTTGTTTTTATCAATGAACGTAAGTTTTCCCTGCCCAGACTGAACAGCCTTGCCATCGCGATCTACTATTTCAAGGCGCATTTGTGAGCCTTCGTCTACTTTTCCCTCGGATAGCATAGTTACTCGTTTCGCAAACACACCTTGGTCGGTTACGAATAGTCCAAGTACAACGCTTTGGTCTTTTTGTAACTCATAGACAGAATTACGGGTACGTAAATCTATTGGCAAATAAACCCCCTTTCCAAGTCCCATTTTTGACAAATCAGCATCAGACGAAACTGCCGGAACAACACTAACCGTTGGAATGGCAATTTGTGATATTGCTTCTCGAGTTCGATCTGGAGATTTAGCTGCTGGAATAATTGAATCGATAATCTTACTTCTTCGAACAATGAAAGGCGCTATTTTTGTTTCGCCAAAAACTTGAGGTAGATCAAGGGAGCGAACCTCAGCACAGATAGGTGTTGTAACTGCAAGCGCAAGTGTGCCTAGGTAAAATGCTGCAATATTCTTAAAATATATCATATATCCTTAATTTAAATTCGTAATATAAATTAATGGTACTAAATTTCATTTATTAATAAGAATTATATTTGAAACCAATATTCACCCAAGGACAAACAAATGAATTTATTATGCAAGTGGCTTAGTCCATGGGTGATAGGTAAAAAGTATAAATTATGAGTTATTCTACTAACGCGGCGTACAATTAATTTGACGCCATTGTTCGCATTCTGATTTAGACGCAGGTCCATAAACGGAACTGTAGATAGCCAAATAGGGCGCGTCTGACGGAATAACAGAGCAGCCAACATTGGCCCCATCTGGTGAAGCAGTTAGGGCAATGACTCGATATTGCGTAGGCTCATTTTTAACATCCACCTTTATCGCTAATTCACCATTTATGAATACGCTGACATGGTTATGATTTGCGTCAAGAATGGATGCACTTGAAAACCATGGTACTAACATCATTAGGCATATGCCGTTGTTTGGTTTCATGGTTTCTTCTATGAATATCTGTGCGGTGCCTGGATCAACAATGTAGACAATATTTCCCCCAGGATATTTGTCTTTTACCGACGCAGAATAACAAGAGTTCGCAAGTAGTCCTGAAAGTGCGACTTGGATTACTTCGTCTTTGCGAACAGCATAGGCTTCAAATTCATACATTTTTGTACCCTCTATTTATAGTGTTTTGATGTGGCTGTTTAAATATGGTGGTGTTGATTAACTGCGCTCTGATTCTCCAGTAACTAACGCCTGTTATCCAGTCGCTTTTCGTACTGGTACAAACGTACTGGATAATTACTCAGCTGTTTAGGGATACAATCCGAAAGCGTGCAAACCTGTCAGGCAATTAATAGATGAACGTCCTCCTCATAGACGACCACTTCTGCGCCCGCGAGGGCGTGGCGTGTTTGTTGAAACAAATCATTCCGGAATTACAAGTATTCGAAGCGGAGAACTTCAACAATGGATTGGCATTGGCGAAGCAAACGCCGTTAAATCTGGTTTTGCTGGATGTGCAGTTGCCGGGTAAAGATGGACTGACAGGCTTGGCTGAGTTGAAAGTGGCTTTTCCTGATTTGTGCGTGGTGATGTTTTCCGGGTTGGACGACAGAGAGTTGGTGTTTGAGGCCTTGCGGCTAGGAGCGATGGGTTTTATCGTCAAGACCGTGTCGCGGCAGGTGTTCGTCGAAGCGTTGCGGGATGTGCTATCCGGTAAGGTGTATTTGCCGGCTTCGGCGGTTGGGCCTCAGCCAGCAGTTATTCCTTCCATGACTACCGATGCCGGAGTGCGTTTAGTATCCGATCCGGCTAGTCTGGGTTTGACGCCGCGCGAGTTCGAAGTGTTGAGCTGGGTGGTGCAGGGTAAGTGCAACAAGGAGATTGCCCGACAATTAGGGATAGAGGAGCAAACCGTCAGAAATCATCTACGGCCGATTTTTCAGAAATTCGGCGTGGCGAGGCGGGCGGAGTTACTGGTGAAGGTGTTCGAGCAGGGTATTGTGTTCGGGAAGCCGGGAGTAGGAAATTGATTGCCTATTTTTCCATCGCCTTTGCCATGGTCTCCATCAATTTCGCCGCGCCGGCCGGTTTGCGCAGCAATAGAGTATTTGCCGGCAGTTCGGTTTTTTCCTGATCCGGGATTGCGCGAGCGGATAGTATCAGTGTCGGCACCGGGCCGCAGTCGGCGTGGACGGTGGCGATGATGTCGAGGGCGGTTTCCCGGTTGCCCAGGTAGAAGTCGGTGATCAATAAATCAGGGATTCTCAGGTTTTCCGCCAATGCCGCCAACGTTTCCGATTTGGATGAGGCGTGTTGGACTAGGCAGCCCCAGGCCGTGAGTTGTTTGGCCATGGCATCCAGCACTTCAAGGTCGTCGTCCACCACGAATACAAAACTACCGGCAAAGCCAAATCCCAACGGCATGACGCAGTTGGCTGTCGGCATGGCGGCGGCGATCGGCAGATGGAGCTGAAAGTCGCTGCCGCGTCCCAGTCTGGAGCACAACCGCACGCTATGTTCAGGCAAACATTTGGCAGCTGTGGAGACATAAGCCAAGCCTATGCCCAAGCCCTGGGTTTCGCCGTCTGTTTGCCGCCGGTAACTGCGGAAGAATTCCTTGAAAATATCCTCTTGCATATTGTCGGCAATGCCCGTTCCACTGTCGTAGACATGCACTTTGAGACGGTCTTGGCTAATTTTTACCGCCGCGACGACTACCCAGCCGCTATCGGTGTATTTGATGGCGTTGTCGATTAGATTGCCGAGGATTTGGTTAAGAATGCTGACGTCGCTATACACGTTGTAGGGCGGACGGCGGCGTTGGCAAATTTTTAGTTTCAGCCCTCGTTTGGTGGCTTGTGGTGCAAACTGATTTTCCAAGGCCGCCAACAGCAGGTTGATGTCGACTATTGTGAGCAGTGGGATTTGCTTGCCGGTTTCCAGGTTGGCAATATCCAGTACATGATTGAAGGCATTATTCAATTCGTCTATTGCTAGGCCCATCCGGCCGGCGACATACTGCAAACGATGCTCGGCTTGCTCTGCGCACGCCGTATCCAGTACCGAGGAATAGCAGCTCAAGGCTTGCAGCGGTTGGCGCAGGTTGTGGCTGAGCTGGTGCAGAAACCGGGTTTTATCTTCGGCATTGCTTTCCGCTTTGCGTTTTTCGTGGAAGGATTTGCGCGAATAGGCTTCCAGTTGGCAGCGGGTACAGAGGCCGAATAGGTTGACGATCAACAGATTCAGTATCGATGGAATCAGTGCGACGGCTTCCACGCCTATCCAATAGCCGCTCAACGGCATGAGCAGGGCGGTAGTCCAGCCGAAGCTTATGGTGGCGCGTAGCGACATGAACATTTGCCCGTAACTGAAAAAATACATGGGCAGTAGGCCGGGCCAAGTTTCCGGATAATAGCCGGGGTTGCCGTCGATCAGCAGCACCGCGATCAAGTCCGCGGCGGACAGACCGGCGCTGAGCTTGGCGATGGTATTGATGTGGCCTACGGCTTGCGGGTTGACATGCAAATATCTGAATAGGCCGAATAGCACCAGGACGATGGGCAGTCTTGGCAGCGCTTCGGCGAATGAGATGCTGCCGGTGTAAACGTCCAACAGAATATACGCAAGGAAAGCGCCGGCGCCCAAGGCCAAGGCCGATTTCAATGGGGTTAGCAGAACCAGATAACGTTCTTGCCAGAATTGCCGTTCGGTCTCGTCGTCGAAATGGGGAATGCCAAATAATTTGGCCGGACTGAGAGCATTGCTCGATTCGAACCAACGCCGGCGCGGGTTATTTGCGCTGGGTTCGCGGAAAAACGCCTTGGCGGAAAGATGATCTAGGAATGGGTTTGGTCTGCGCATGCCGCTGATCCCTGTCGTAGCTGAGCGGATTGGCGGCGCGGCTTGGTCGCGTCAGTTTTTCCGATAGCTAGAAATTATTATTATTTTAGGATTTAGCGCATTCTCGCTGTTGTTGAGGGCTGGTGCAATATTTAAATGCTAACAGGCAGGCCGGGGTGGCAGATTTAAACGCTTTGCCGCCAACGTTGGTAAAGCAAACGCAAAACCAATGCGCATTGCAAAGCGGCGCATATCAGCGCACCGCCCGTCGAATCGGCCCATAGCGGGAAGAACAGCGCCGCCAGCGAGGATTGCCCGGCGGCGGTGAAGATGCCGGGAATAATGCCGTACAGCAGTACGCCGGTCAGCAATGTCAGGCTGAAGGCGCGTTGCGGATTCTTGCCGTAGCAGAAATACAGATACACGGCGCAATCGCGTAACAGCAGCAGCATGATGGCGATGGGATAAAAATGAAACGCCGTTCCCAGGCTGCGAAAAGGATGCTCGGACACGCTGAGCAGCAACGCAAAAGGCAGGGTCAAAATAAAGCTTAGCCACCAGATCGGCGTTTCCTCGGCGGCGCGGCGCCAGTTGCTTTGCCCGAAATAGGTCAGCAAGCGCTTGATCCGCATCGCATCGTTGCGTTCTATCATGACGCCAACATAGGTCATGCCGCCGCATACCAGAAATGCGGCCAGGGAAAACGAGTAAGTCGAGCCAGGGATGAATCCGCCCAGATAAACCACAAGGAACACACTGAATCCCAGCCAGACCCAGGGCAGGGTGCGGATGCCCAGTTCCTGCGTCATCAACCGGTAATTGCCGACGCCGCACCAAAACAAGGCCAGTAACAGACTCAGTTGATGGAAAAGCTGGCTGGTGATGGCGATGCCGTACCAAGTGGTGAAAAATGAGGGGGCTAAGTAGCCGACATTAGCCGGCGACATCTCGGCTAAATCCGTCAGCCACGGTGCGATGGACACAAAGCCGACAATGGCCAGTATGAATATCGAGCCGCTTTTGTTTTGTCCGCGCTGCACGGCCAGCAGTCCCAGCAGCAGGCTGCCGCTTTGCACCAACAGCGCGGCGCAGATGCAGTAAAACGCCAGCAAGGGCAGAGTGGCGGTGTTATTTGTCGACAGGCTATAAACCGCAAGACAGATCAGTCCGGCATACCAGACCATCACGGTGCTGCCGAACAGCTTGCCCCAGGTCATTTCCCAGGGGCCCAAGGCTGACAGGCGTTGCGTATCCCAGGTGCGGTCGCGATATTCCTCGACGATGCTGTCCACGGTTTGCCGGGCGCCCCATAGCAGCGTGATTAGCATGAACAACGTCAGCGCGGCTTTGGCTGTAGCGCCGCCCAGGCTGTAATCGTCGATAAAATAACTGAAGGTAAAAACGATCCACAGTACCAGCGGCACGCCGATCAGCCGGGCTTGCGAGCATTCCAGATAGAGTTGGCGTTGAAATTCGGGATTGAGGTTCATGAAAGGTGCCTGAGGGTTTGCAGATAAGCGTCTTGCAGATTGCTTGCGGCCGGCGCGAATTCGCAGACCGGCAGCTCCAGGGCCAGTAAGGCTTTCAATACGATATGTTGTTGCTGGGCGTCGTCGGGGATTTGCAGCAGCGCCTGCCGGTTGTTTTCGATTTTTAATACGCCGATGTCGGGTAGCGTCTGCAATAGGCTGGCGAGATTTTCGACGGGGTGTGTCAGCACCAGTTTATAAGGTTTAGTCTGCGTCCGGCTTTTTACCGCAACCTGTTCGACGATGCGTCCTTGCCGCAGGATCAGCATATCGCTGCAATAAGTCTCCAGTTCGGCAAGGATGTGCGACGATACCAGCAGCGTCATGCCTTGACTTTGCAAATCCAGAAATAAGGCTTCCAGTTCGTGGCGAGCTTCCGGGTCCAGGCCGGAAGCCGGTTCGTCCAGTAATACCACGCCCGGTTTGTGAATGATTGCCTGGGCGATTGCCACCCGTTGCCTTAGGCCGCGCGACAGTTCGCTTGGCCGCATCTCCAACCGGTCTTCGATATGCAGGCGGCGGACGACATCGGCGATGGCCGTGTCGCAGGCCTCGTCGGCCATGCCTTGGGCGCGGGCCACATAATATAGGCATTGCCGAACCGTCAGGCGCTGATACAGCCCGAAAAAGTCCGATAAATAACCGATGATGCGGTGGCAAGCCCGTGGTTGTTCCAGTACGTCGATGCCGTCGATACGGATGGCGCCACTGACCGGTTGTTCCAGTGCTGCCATGCAACGCAGCAGGGTGGTCTTGCCGGCGCCGTTGGGGCCGACCAATGCGGTGATGCTGCCTTGGGCAATCCGGAAGGAAACATCGTCCAAAGCCCGCAGGCCGGGGTATTCGAAAATCAGTTTGTCGACGGCAATCATGGGCAAACGGGCAAAATGAGTAGTCGGTGAATGTGCATTGTAATCTCGTCGCTTGGTCGGCATCCAGTTTGTTGCTTGTCGCACCAAAGCAGGCATCATTTGTCATGACCTGGTGCGTAAACAAAGATAGGCCTTCTTAAAAACCCGATAATGTCGGATCTGTAGTTGTGCAAACTTGGGCATGCATCTTGCTTGATTGCTAGATAATGGTGCAATGTTGCCCATTTCGGTATTGAGGCCGATGAATCATGAACTGTCTTGTTGGCGCCAAGCCGGCCAATACGGTTCACAGCTAGAAATGCGAAATTTATGAGTAGAAATTCTGTTGTTACCGATCGGGAAGTACAGTTATCGGATGGGCAAATCATCGTTACCAAGACCGATATCAGCGGTCATATCGTCTATGCCAATGAGGATTTTTGCCGGATCAGCGGTTATCCGCTAGAGGAATTGGCCGGTAAACCGCATAACATCGTGCGGCATCCGGATATGCCCAAGGAGGCATTCAAGGACCTATGGGCTACCCTGAAACGCGGCAAGCCATGGAACGGGCTGGTCAAGAATCGCTGCAAAAACGGCGATTATTACTGGGTAAACGCCTACGTGGCGCCGATCAACGACAACGGCGTAGCGGTCGGTTATGTATCGTCGCGGATCAAGGCCGATGCCGAGCAAATTCGCGCGGCCGAGACCTTTTACCGCGATATGCGGCAAGGGCGCAGCCATTGGACGCTTCGGGAAGGCAAGCGGGTGCCGCGCAACCGGCTGATGAGGCTTAACCCTTTCTGGCGGCTGAGCCAGGCGACGGTGGGCGGGCAGTTGTCGACGATGGTCGCGGCTTTTGTAGTCAGTGTTGTTGTGGCCGGTTATATGACTTTTAACGTGCTGGAGCAGGTCAAGGTCAACGGTCCGATTTATGGGCGGGTGATTCAAGGCAAGGATTTGATTGCGGATATTTTGCCGCCGCCGGCGTATCTGGTCGAGTCCTGGTTGACGACGCTGGAAATGAGCCAGGCGCCGGCTGAAGATTTGCCCAAATTGATCAATTATAGCAAACAGCTGCGCAGCGATTACGAAGCCCGTTATCTGTATTGGCGGGATCATCTGGAGGCGGGTCGCCTTAAGGACTTGATGATGGACGATGCTCACCAGCCGGCGTTGGCCTTCCTCGATGTGCGCGATAAGCAATTGATTCCGGCCTTGTTACAGGGCGATAAACAGCAAGCGGAAAGTCTGATGCCGGCTTTGCGAGCCAGTTACGAGAGCCATCGCAAGGCCATCGACGAAATCGTCAAGCTCGCCAATGTCCGTAATAAGGCCGACGAAACCCATGCGGCCGGCTATATCCAACAGCGTTACAGTTTTCTGGGGTTGTTGACCTTGCTGGTGACGTTGCTGGTCAGCCTATTGGGCGGGTTCATCGTACGGCGATTGATTAAACAATTGGGCGGCGAACCGGGTTATGCCGCCGAAATTACCCGGCATATTGCCGTGGGGAATCTGGGACCTTTGGTTCAGGATCAAAAAATAAAGAAAAACAGTCTGTTGGAATCGATAACCTTGATGCAAGGGAAATTACAGCAGCTGTTGGCCGGGATACAACGCGACGCCGATGCGGTGGCCGGCGGCGCCGGTCAACTGGCTTCGGCATCGGTCAGGGTGCAAAACGTTGCCAGCGATTCCAGCGAGTCCGCGGCCAATATCGCCAGCAGTACCGTGCAGATGAAGGCCAATATCGCCCAGGTTGCCGGTAATGTCGATCAGGCAATGGCGATTTCTCTGGAATCCGGCGATGTCTGTCGGCAAGGTGCCGGCGTGATCCGCGAGGCGGTAGCCAGCATGCAAAACATTGCCGGTACGGTGCACAATACCGCTGCGACCGTCGGTAAGCTGGGCGAGCAATCCGGCAAGATCGCTTCGGTGGTGCAGGTGATACACAGCATCGCCGATCAGACTAATCTGTTGGCGCTCAACGCGGCAATCGAAGCCGCCCGTGCCGGCGAATATGGCAGAGGCTTTGCGGTGGTCGCCGACGAGGTGCGCAATCTTGCCCAGCGCACGGCTGTGGCGACCGAAGAAATCACTCAGGTAATCGGCGAGATCCAGGCCGGCATGAAAAATGCCTCGGGAGCCATGGAATCAGGCGTGCAGCAAGTCAACGAAGGCGTGGCGCTGGCCGGAGAAGCCGGTGGCGCCATCGAGCGGATTCAAAATAGTGTCAGCGATGTGGCCAGGATGATCACCGACATCAGCAAGGCCATGCACGAGCAAAGCATTGCCAGTCAGAACGTCGCGGAGAATATCGATATTATCTCGCACACCGCGGTTCAAAATAGCCAGATCGCCGGCGAATCGGCTCGGGCAGCCAGAGAATTGGAAGCTGCGGCGCGAAGTCTAGCGATGTCGATCAGCCGTTTTGCGGTTTAGCCGAAGAACTAGCTTGGCTGCATCTGGTTCGAATTCCAGACTGTATTTAGGCCGTTTATGTGTTTTGCCGTTCGTTATGCTCACCCCACTGACAGCACAAAGTCTGTCTTTAGAAGTGTGCGGTTTCATTAAACCATTTCACGGCCCGGATGGCTCGCGGTTCAAATAGTGGGTGGCATTATGGTCGTCTTCCGCCGCCATGGATAACCTGACTTCGGTCGCGCAACCTTGCAGGCAAATTCGACCTTATCCGCTCCAGGCGTCCACAAACGGAAATTGATCCTGCCGTCTCCAGTATCCGGACTGAAAGGCATGGGGGCGAGCGAGGCACTCTAGACATGTGCCGGTCTCAGTTCACCGCGCCATGCGGCAGCTTTCGCTGAATCCGTGGTTGGAATCCGGTGTTGACGATAACCTCATGGTTTGGCCGGCTGTTTTTCCGCGATTGTCAGTTTGTCCTCGATATCCATGACGCCTTTCGTATTACGGACAATTTGGCGAACCAAATCAGCCTCAATCTCAGAACTTAGTTGCCCCTCAAGGAATACGACGCCATTTTTGGTTTTTACATGAATGTTCAGGCCATGAGTGTTCGGGTTCAACAAAAGTTGGGATTTCACTCTGGCGGTAATATTGGCATTGTCCACGAAATGTAGGAACGAACCTCGTTCCGCGTCATGTTTGGCATCCGCGCTGACATTCAACTTGTTTCTGACATTCTTGACGCCATTGATGCCTTTCGCAATTTCCTCGGCCAAGTCGCGTTCGATGTCATTTTCCACCGTGCCGGTCAAAAGAACCACGCCATCAATGACATCGACGTCTAGGGTGAAAGGGTTCAGATGCTCGCTCAAGGCGTAAGTGGTGACGATTTTCGCTTTCAGCCAGGCATCCGAAGTTTGTTCCGTATCATCCGCTATCGCCGTGAAACTAATTAATGAAAAAATCAAAATAGCCCAGTATCCGGTTTTCATATTCAGCTCCTGAATGACAAAATAGTTTCAAAATTTGGAGCGCAACCCCAGGGTACCAATCACGATCAGGTAAACAGCCACGATAAGATTTAAAAGCTCGGGCATAATCAAAATGAGAATGCCGGAAATCAAGGCAAAGAGCGGTTCCACATTGCTTAAGGACAGGTTTATTCTCATGGGATTATCCTCGGTTTGCAGACTGGAAAAGCGTAAAGGCTCATCCTGGCCGATGCGCGGCGCGGCTATGGGCCGTCAAATTTTGCCGATGGGGTCTTCAACGGGCTTCTTAACCCAGAGGCTGCACCAGGCGTCTGGGCTGATATTTCCCTCCACGACCATGCAGGTATTGGGTGCTATAAAGTGCATGCAGTTTGCGCACTTCTGATCGCCTTTTGGTTTATCCTGGTATTTTGCTTGCGTTTTATTCATCTTGCCGGCCTCGGCAAAGCTGAAACGAGGTAGGCACAGTGCGCATCCGCTAGCGAGTAAGCCGCGCAATAACATTCGACGGGGATGATTATGGTTCGACATGATGGATTCTCCTTTTACAAAACACGATGACGTTGGGAGGGCAAATCTTTTGAAACGCAGCCAACGGGCTGGCGGAAATTCTATTTAATCTTGGCAATTGCATTTTCGACGGCGGTTTTAAGGTCATGCCAAGCATGTTCCAATCCTGGCTTGAGCTCATCCCATGCCTGTTCTCCGGACGCACGCAACTCGTGCAATTTTGATTGGGCGGCCGTCTGTTTGGCGTGTAACTCCTCAATCTGCTCGAAATACTCGATTTTGGCTTCTGCTGTCGCCACGTCGGCTTTGGCCTTTAATTCATCGATTTTGGCGGCCCACTCCCGCAGTTGAGCCTCGAATTTTTCTTGATAAGCTTCTTTTTTATTCATAACGTTTTTCCTCCGAATCATCTGTTGGAGCTTGACGGAAGTTTCTTTCCGCTTTCAGTGAAAAATAGCGTTGCCCATGCCAGGAATATTCGGACCGTATACCATTGCCGGATAGCCGGTGTGATGATCGGGATCGAAGCAATAGGAATGCCGGCCTTTTTGGTATTGAATATCCGACCTACAACGCTAACTCAGGGTGTTCTATTTTTTATATTGAATGGTTTATCTTTAATGTTATTGACTGCTTACTGCGTGTTGCCGGATAGCGGCCTTTCTTTATAGGCTGGTTGTTAGGTATGGCCGATGTTTCTATATTGAATCGCCGGTTAATAACTGGATGCCATATTCATCGTTCGGTGGCATGGCTTTGCTAAGATTTATCTGATTAAGCCCGGTATGCCGATAATAATAAGATATATTGCTATGATGTAATTAAATAATGCCGGAATAATCAACTCCAGCGATTAAAGAATGTGAATTAATGTAAATAAATTCGCATGAAAAATAAATATTTAAAGCACAAAGTTAGTGCTCTATATGTTTTCTATTCCAGCCGAACATGACTATAGAATACAAAGCCAAAAATAAAACGCAATAAGTACGAATACCTATGTGCTGTCGGGTTTGGATAATAGCGGCACTTTGAGCGTGTATTGCCGTCTTATCGGCCCGGACAGCATCCGTTTGATAGCGACTATTAGCCAAAACACTATTAAGCGGTCAAATATGGAATTTTCAGGCGGTTCACGCCTCTTAGCTCAATTCGGAAATCAAAAGGCCGTTAATGATGAGGAAACCAATATTCATTTCATTGGTAAACGACTCAAATGAATCGGATTATCATCGGCTCACAAAGTTGAGTATCGCGCTGAATTGGCCCCTCAGCGTTCCCGCATTCAAACATCATGTCCGGAACGCGTAAATCGGCCGATTCATCCCTAGCGGCGGTAGTGCTGCTGATGGCCGTCGCCATGTGTTTAATCACGGCGGTTTCCCATGCCGCCGATCCCCAACCTTATAACGTCAATCTCGACAAGACCGGCAGCGCCCGCTTGGATCAGTTGCTTCAGGATGCTTCGACATTGATTAGTCTCCGGCAAAGCGCCGAGGTGGGTCCATTCGCCTTGATCACCCGCAGCAAACAAGATCAGGAGCGCTTTATGGCGGCGTTGCACGCTTTGGGCTATTACGAGGGCAAGGTGTCGCTACGAATAGCAGGCCGTATGCTGGACGATCCGGAACTCATCGATTGGCTAAGCGATGCGCCGGACTATCCTCCGGTGACGGTCGCTGCTGCGTTCGAGCTTGGTTCGCAGTTTCATTGGGGAGAGATCAAGATAGAGGGCGATATTTCCCAGCAGGCGCGCGACGCGCTGAAGTTGAAAACGGGCGATGTTGCACTGGCCGACGAAGTATTGGCGGCGCAAGAGCGTCTGTTGAACGAACTGCGCGAGCAAGGCCATGCGTTGGCGAAAGTCGACGAACCTGTCGCCACGTTACGGGAAGATACCGACAGTGTCGACATCCTGTTTCGAGTCGACAGCGGCCCCAAGGCGGTCGTCGGGGATATTGCCGTCAATGGCTTGAAGGATCTGAACGAAGCCTTTGTTCGCCGCCACCTTTTAATGAGTCCCGGCCAGCCGTTTCGACCGTCCGTCATCGAAACCGCTCGACAGAACTTGGCGGCGCTTGGGGTTTTTTCCTCGGTTAGCGCTCAGGCCGGTAAGCAGCTGGATAGCGAAGGCCGTATACCGGTCAATTTCGACGTCGCAGAACGTCAACGCCATGCCGTCAATCTCGGCGCCGCCTATTCCACCGACCTTGGCGCCAGTTTCTCGGGTGCCTGGTTGCACCGCAATCTGTTCGGCAATGCCGAACAGCTCAATCTGAGTGCGGCCGTGATGCAACTCGGCGGCAACAGCGCCACCGGCATCGGCTACAAAGGAGGAGCCGCCTTCAGTAAACCGGATTTTTTACAGCGCGATCAATCGCTGCAGATTGGCCTGGATGCGATCAAACAGAGCCTGGACGCCTACGACCTGAAAACGATTCTGGCCGAGTTGCTGTTGAACCGCAAGTTGTCCCAATATTGGCACGGCAGTTACGGTATCGCCGCGCAACAATCGCGTATCACCCAACAAGGCGTGACACGCGACTATACCTTGCTGAGTTTGCCATTGACGCTGAAATACGATAGCAGCAACAGTCCGCTGGATCCGACCGAAGGCAGTATCGCCACCATTTCGGTGACGCCGACCGAATCGCTGGCCGGAGGCAGCAAGCCGTTCGTGACGATGCAGGTTTCCGGTTCGACCTATCTGGATTTGGGTAAACCGGGCCGCAGCGTGCTGGCCCTGCGCGGCTTGATTGGCGATACCGAAGGCGCGGGCCAATTCGACTTGCCGCCGGACAAACGTTTTTATGCTGGCGGTAGCGCGACGGTGCGCGGCTATAAATATCAATCTATCGGCCCGGCGTTTGCCGATCACAAACCGCAGGGCGGCACGGCGATAGCCGCCGGAACCGTGGAATTGCGGCAACGGATTTTAGACGACTACGGCGTGGTGCTGTTTGCAGACGCCGGCCAGGTTAGCGTCGATAGTTTGCCTTTTTCCGGAAGCTGGCAAATCGGCGCCGGTGCTGGCTTGCGCTACTACACCTCATTCGGTCCGATCAGGCTCGATCTGGCGTTTCCGGTTAATCCTCAGCCGGGCAGCGGCTCGTTCGAAGTCTACATCGGCCTGGGGCAGGCATTCTAATGCAACGGCGAAACCGCTGGTTATTGTGGGGCTTTGTCGGATTGTTGGCCCTGCCGCTGCTCGCGCTGGCGTTGTTGATGCGGGCTGCAAATACCCCAACCGGCCTTGCCGAGATAGAACGGGCTGTGTCGGTGTTGACCGAAAGCCAAATTGTCTTGAACGGACTCGGCGGCGATTTACCCTCGCGACTGACCGTTAAACGCATCGAACTGCATGACAGCGGTGGGTCTTGGTTGACGATAGACGAGTTGATACTGGACTGGCTGCCGGTCAAACTGCTTGTTGGCGAGTTTGCCGTAGAACGTTTGCAAGCCCGGCAAATCGCCATCGCCCGCCAGCCTGTGTCAAGCGCCACCGAGCCGGAGGCGTCCGGCGGCTTATCGTTGCCGCTGGATGTTAATCTGAACAACCTGTTAGTCGAGCATGTCAAGATGGCGCCGCCGCTTGCCGGCAAGGCTATCAACCTAAGCGTAGGCGGAAGGCTAGCATTAAGCACCGCTCTCCGCGGAGCGATGGAACTTAACGCAAAGCAGTTGGACGGGAAGGGCGCTTACAGCGTGCAGGCCGGACTGACGAACGATACGCTGCAAGCCCGCCTGTCCCTGCATGAAGCCGCGCAAGGGCCGCTGGCATTGCTAGTCGGCCTGGATGACCGCGAGGCGCTGAGTTTGGAGGCATCACTGGAAGGCCCGTTATCCGCGGTTGTCAGTCGCATGGACCTGAAGCTGGATGAATTACAGGCGCGGCTCGGCGGCAGCATCGACTTTGTCCAGCCGGGCGCCGATTTGTCCCTCACGGCATCCGCCCCGGCCATGCAATTACGGCCTGATTTGACCTGGCGGGCACTGGCGCTGAATCTGCAACTGCGTGGGGCGTTAAAGGAGCTTGGTGTCAACGGCGGTCTGCATATCGATGGCTTACATGCCGCGCAAACCGCTATCGGCAGCATAGCCGTCAAATTACAGGGCAGCGGCGGGCGGATCGATCTGGACGGCGAACTGGCGGATCTGCGGCCGCCGTCTTCGAAAACCGATCTGTTGCAGGCAACGCCGTTGGCGTTTCAGGTCCAAATCGGTTTGGATACGCCGGATTATCCGGTCGAATTTGTCTTGAAACATCCGCTGATTGATGCTTCCGGACGGACTCGCCTGGAGGACAAGGGGATGCGTGCGGAATTAGCGTTAAATTTGCCCGATCTTCGCCCCCTGGCCGCCGCGAACGGTATGCAATTGGATGGCCACGGCATGCTGACGCTGAAGGCTGCCCGCCAAGCCGCTGACAGCAAATTGGAAATGGCCGGACTATTGGGACTCAGCGGCGGTTCCCGTTGGGCCAAGTTGTTGGGCGAGTCCGCGAAGTTCGATGTTTCCATGGCAGGCAAGGATGAGGATATGACCCTGTCGAGGCTGCAACTGGATGGCAAGGCCTTAAGCCTATCGGCCCATGGCGAACTGGAATCCGGCAATGCCGACTTCGAGTGGCAGGCGCAACTCAACGATATGTCGGTAATCGCCGATACGGCTTCGGGAAAACTGGCCATACAAGGCAGCCTGAACGGGGAGCCCAATGATTTGACGCTGGAAACCGAGCTGAATGGCATTCTGACCAGCCAGGGTTATCCCGGCGGTCCCATCGACGCCAATCTTCAGTTACAGCATTTACCGGATGCTCCCGACGGCCGAATTGATCTGAGCGGGGAACTGATTGGTTCGCCGGTCGACGTGCGATTGGCCGTAGATAGCCCCGAGGGCAAAGCCATTCGGCTTGACATCGAACAGGCGGCCTGGAAAAGCGCTCGTGCCAGTGGCGGGTTAACGCTGACGCGGGATAATTCGCCGCCGGCTGGAAAAATTGTCATGAAAATAAATCGGCTGACCGATTTTCGGCCGTTGCTCGGTCAGCCTTTGTCCGGCAGTGCCGATGCGACGCTGGAAATGGGTGAACGTGGCGGCCAGCCGCTGGCAAAGTTAGGGCTTGAAGCCCGAAATGCCGGCCTTCAGGGAGCGGCGATGGTTGAAAGCGCCACGCTGGCGCTTACCGTCAGCGATCCCGCCGCGAACGCCAGACTGGACGGTTTATTGACCCTAAACGGTATTAATGCCGGCAAGGTGAACGGTTCGGCGCGGCTCAATATGGATGGGCCGATGGATAGCCTTCACTTGGGGTTGTCGGCAAGCTCGCCCGATCTGAACGGCAGCGCGGCGCAACTAAGCGCCGCCGCCCAACTCAACGCCGCGGGCGGTGCGCTGGCGGTGAATGCAATACAGGCGAGCTGGCGGCAACAAACCGTACGACTTCTGGCGCCAACTAAAGTGTTGTTTGCCGATGGTCTGAGCGTCGATCGGCTGCGGCTGGGTTTACGGCAGGCGGAACTGGAAATCGCCGGGAAGTTCACGCCCGAATTAGCGCTTAACGCCGAGTTGCACGAGACGCCTGCCGAGCTGATAAGCCTGTTTGCGTCTGGCTTGGCGATGAGCGGCACACTGCATGCCGATGCCAAACTGGCTGGCAGCCTGGCACAGCCCACAGGTTTGATTCGGTTCCAGGCCGACAAGCTGCAAATGAAACAGGGTTCCGGCAGAGGGCTACCACCAGCCCGGATTGACGCCAGTGCTGCTCTGCATGGCGAAATTGCCGATTTGGATGCCAAGCTCAGCGCCGGCAACGACATGCGTTTTCAGGTCTTGGGACAGATACCCATGACGCAGACCGGACCATTGGCTTTGCATGGTGAGGCCGCCCTGGATTTAAAGCAGCTAAATCCCATTTTGAGTGCCGACGGGCGGCGAGTGCGCGGCCAACTGCGAGCCGCTGCCAATATTACCGGTACTCTGCCGTCACCGCTTGTCACCGCAAATGCCCGCCTCGATGGCGGCGATTGGCAAGACCAGGTCGCTGGCGTCGGCATCAAGGATATTGCAGCGGAATTGCAAGCCGAAAACGGAACCTTGCGTATCGTTAAGCTACAGGGCAAGGCAGGGGACGGAACGCTCGCCGCCACCGGCAGCGTCGGTTTATCGACGGCGGGTTTGCCGGTCGATTTGACGGTTACCGCCCGCAATGCCAAACCATTGGCTAGCGACCGCTTGACGGCCAACCTCGATGCCGATCTCTCGGTGCGCGGACTCGCCGCCGAACTGTTGAACGTCGGTGGGCGTATCCGCATCCATCGCGCGGATATTCGCATCCCGGAACGAATGCCGACCAGTATCGCGGTGCTGAAGCTGAATAACCCCGCCGCGCCGCCTCCTCCTCCGTCCGAGGCAAAAGGCGATATGGCGTTGGATTTGACGATAGCCGCGCCCAGGGAAATCTTCGTGCGCGGCCGAGGGCTGGATGCCGAACTTGGCGGCACGGTGCATGTTGCCGGTACCTTAAAGGCGCTTCGGCCCGAAGGGGCATTTCATTTAAGGCGCGGCGAATTCTCGCTGGCCGGACAAACCCTGGTGTTTAACCAGGGGGAAGTCGGTTTCGATAGCGGTAGCCTAACCAATCCGTCGCTGAATTTCGTTGCCACGACCAGCCGTAACAATATCGCCGCATCGCTAACCGTGGGCGGTAGTGCCTTGCAACCTAAAATTACACTGAGCAGCACGCCGCAACTGCCACAGGACGAGATACTGGCAAACCTGTTGTTCGGCAAGGGTACGGCCAGCCTTAGCCCGCTGGAAATGGTGCAGATAGCTTCGACGTTGGCGTCGCTGACCGGCGTGACTTCCGGCGGCGAGGATCCGCTGGAAAGCGCGCGCAAGCGGCTCGGTCTCGACCGCTTATCGGCGGGCGGTGCCAATCCGAGCGTGGAGGGCGGCCGTTATATCGCGCCAGGCGTATATCTGGGGGCCAAACAGGGCGTGTCGGGCGGCAATCCTCAGGCGATAATCCAGATCGACGTTTTGAGAGGGCTCAAATTGGAAAGTACCGTCGGCAGCGTCGGCGGAGCAGGCGGAACGTCCTCTTCCGGCAGTTCCTCAACCAACAGTATTGGGGTGATATATCAATTTGAATACTGAAGCCTGCACCGTAAAACCATCCGGCCGGAAAAATAGAGCTTATTTGGGGTATTGCCGCCGGTCAATTGAGAGTTGCCGGGCCAATCCGATAGGTGTTCATACTGATTGCGCGGCCATCCGGATAGGTATATCAATATTCAACGTTGTTTCTCAGTAGGAATCAAAATAAATAGTTTGATGTAGCCAAAATACTTCGGCGGTATTAAGGAGGAAAAAATCTGATGTTTTTGTCAACTTCCGTCAAATCGCGCGGGAAAAACCGGAAATCGTTGCCATCGCATTCACTCCGATCGAAACGGTTATGTTCGAAATTTAACTGAGAAGGATAAAAACCATGAAAAAACTTTACCAATCTGGATCTTATCAATTGATGCGCGGTATTGGCGTCAGCCTTGTCACCGTAATTTTTGTCGCCGGATGCGCAAGCATTAGGGCTCCCACGGAACAAATAGAGCAGTCCAAGGCGGCGGTAACCAATGCCGCCAGCGCCGGAGGCGGCGAGTTTGCGCCGGTGCTGCTTAAGTCGGCCATAGACAAGATGGATGCCGCTCAACGAGCTATGAGGGATGAGGATTATCAACGCGCCCGGTGGATGGCGGAACAAGCGGAGATCGACGCTCAGCTAGCCACGGCGACAGCGCGTACCGCCAAAGCGCAGAAAGCGGCAAGAGCCTTGCAGGAAGATAATCGAGTGTTACGGTTGGAACTCGACCGTAAAACCCAATAAGCAGCAATGGAGCCTAATATGAAAACCAATCGATACTTTCCGGTCACACTGATCGCTGCCGCCATGGTTTCCGGCTGCAGTACCATGTCGCAAACCGCCGCGCTCACGGATGCTCATAATAGCTATAACAGCGCACTCGCTACCCCGGATGTCACGAATTTGGCGGCGGTTGAATTGAAACAAGCCAGCGAGACTTTGAATAAGGCCGATGCCGCGTTGAAAGAAGGTGAAAGCGAGGACGCCGTGGATCAACTGGCCTATATCGCCAAACAGCAAGTGGCCATTGCCCAGGAAACCGCCAGGCAGAAAAGTGCCGAATTAGCGGTCACCAACGCCACGGCTGTGCGCGACCAAATCCGCCTCGAAGCGAGAACCGCGGAAGCCGACGCAGCCAAGCGGCAGCTCGAGGAGTTACATGCCCAGCAAAACGAACGTGGTTTGATGATTACCCTAGGTGACGTATTGTTCAGGACCGGCAAGGCACAACTTGAACCCGGCGGCTTGCGTAGCGTGGAAAAACTGGCCGACTTTTTGGATCAACACCCGGATTACCGTGTAATGGTTGAAGGCCATACCGATAACGTCGGCAGTCGAGATAACAATCAGGACTTATCGGAGCGGCGAGCCGATGCCGTGCAGACGGCTTTAATCGAGATGAATGTAGATAGCGCCCGTATCTCGACGCGCGGTTACGCGGATGCGTTTCCGATTGCCAGCAATAGCACGTCCGCCGGCCGGCAAATGAATCGGCGGGTGGAAATCATCCTCTCCAACGACAAGGGCGGTGTCGTACCTCGTTAGTCTGGCCGTTTTTCGGTGGCGGAGATATAGACATCCATTGAACGGAGTCGCAACCAACCCGGCTGCGGCTCCATTCAAGTAATATTGAATATGCTACACCCCATCGCATATTCAGAACTCATCAGCCCGGCAGTAAGAATAAAACATTGGCCTTGGTGTGTTGCCAGTCGTGTCGGGCCGCTTCCTTCAGCCCAAAATTCATGATTCCAACACAGTGTTGAGCGGTCTCCTCAAGGGCTTCGTATCAGAAATACCTGCGCTTTCTAATCGGATGATTTTGTTTGATGAATGGTTATGTGCGATAGCGTACAGACGATCCATAAATGTTGCGGATAAGCTACGTTTGAGATTTTTTAACGACACTACAGGCTACGGGATGCCTACCCATTAAAAAGTAAAAGAATCAAGAATACGCTTTGAATTTGGCGACGCAATGAGGTGTTTTCTTAGATTCCAAACGATTGAAGGAAACTTTATGCTGAAAAACAATTTATTCGCCGTTACCGCATTGATAGGCGCCAGCTTCGTGCCGATGGCTCAAGCGGCCGATCAATTTCAAGATGACCGTTGGTATGTAGCGCCGTTTGCTTCTTACCTACAAACCGGTGGCGATCGCAAAGCCGCCGATGGTTGGGGCGGCGGTTTAGGTGTCGGCAAAATCATCGACCAACACTTCAATGCGGAGTTGAGAGGTTTTTACGAAGGATTTGGTGGTGCAAACGGTCCATGGGATCTGGCTGGCGGCACCGCCGATGTGCAGTATTATTTCTTCCGCGATAAATTCTCCCCCTATGCGGTGGTCGGCCTGGGGGCAATGAATACCTGCGCTTCCGCCAATTGCGGCGTAGGCTTGATTGGCGAAGCCGGTGTCGGTTTTAGCTACGAGCTTGACGATCATTTCCTGATCCGGAGCGACGTGCGCTATCGCTACAATAACAATCTCAACGCCCAGGTACAGCCGGGTACCGACGAATTTCACGACATGACGGTGAATCTCGGGTTTGTGATTCCGTTTGGCGACAAGCCGAAATATGTGGCGAGTAAGTCTGATACCACGGATTGTTCCAGCCGCGACTCGGATGCGGACGGGGTTAACGATTGCCTGGATAAGTGTCCGGGAACCATCAAAGGCAGCAAGGTTGACGCTAACGGTTGCTTAGTTCAACTGGTGGTAAAGGGTGTCAAATTTAAATACGACTCGGCCGAGTTGATGCCAGTGGCCATGGACATTCTGGACGGCGTGGCGAAAAACCTGATTTCCTATCCGCAGAAAAATGATATTGAAGTCCAAGGCCACGCCAGCAGCGAAGGCACCGATGCTTATAACATGAAGCTTTCGCTACGCCGATCGCATTCGGTCGTCGAATACCTCCAATCGAAAGGCGTTACCAACAAACTGATTTCAAAAGGTTATGGCGAAAGGCAGCCTATCGCCGATAACAGCACGGAAGCGGGCAGATCAGAAAACCGCCGTGTCGAATTGATCTGGCTGGAAGAGTGAAGTCCAGGAAGGTCCGAATTTTTTTAACGCTATAAACCATAAAACCCGCTTTCGACGCGGGTTTTATTTTTTTCAGGAATCTGTCGCGATACAAGCAGGTGGATTGTGTGCGGCAGCGTACCGACAAGGCCTTATTTTTGCGCCAAGCTTTTATTTCTTTTTTCGCCGGCTCCTGTTCCAGTTTGGGAACCCGCCTAACGAGGGTAAGCATATGTCCACGTCAGCGAATTTTCCGGTGGCATCAGCATTTCACGGCAGCTTGCTTACGGATCATGATATTTATTTGTTTAAGCAAGGCAGTCATTTCCGGCTGTATGAAAAACTAGGCTCACACGCCATCACCATTGATGGCGTAGAGGGTCGCTGGTTTGCTGTCTGGGCGCCCAATGCTTCTGCCATCTCGGTGATTGGTGAGTTCAATGATTGGGATGCAACATTGAATGCGCTGCATCTTCGTGAAGACGAATCGGGTATATGGGAAGGATTCATTGCTGACGTTAGAGACGGCGCAAGCTATAAATACCGCATCGTTTCCCGCGATGGAAAAATTGCCGATAAGGGCGATCCTTTTGCGCGCTACTGGGAGATTCCGCCGCTAACCGCTTCCAGGATTTGGGCGTTGGATTATGTCTGGAACGATGCCGATTGGATGTCATGGCGCGCGGAGAAAAACCGGCTGAACGCGCCTTGTTCCATTTACGAGGTACACCTGGGTTCCTGGCGCCGGGTGCCGGAAGACGGTAACCGTTCTCTTAACTACCGCGAGATGGCGGAATGGTTGCCGCGTTATGTCGCGGATATGAACTTTACCCATGTCGAATTCATGCCGCTGACGGAACACCCCTTTTACGGCTCGTGGGGCTACCAGACCACCGGTTATTTCGCGCCGACGGCACGTTACGGCACTCCGCAGGATTTCATGTTTCTGGTGGATGCCTTACATCAATATGGTATCGGCGTGATCCTTGATTGGGTGCCATCGCATTTTCCAAGCGATGCCCATGGCCTCGGTTATTTCGACGGCACCCATCTTTTCGAGCATGCCGATCCGCGCCAGGGCTTTCAGCCGGAATGGCATAGTTCGATTTTCAATTACGGCCGCCACGAAGTGCGCGCATTTCTGGGCAGCAGCGCGTTATTCTGGCTTGATAAATATCATATTGACGGATTGCGCATCGATGCCGTGGCATCGATGCTTTACCTGGATTATGGACGCAAGGCAGGCGAATGGATTCCCAATCGCCATGGCGGCAGGGAGAACCTGGATGCGATTACTTTCCTCCGCAACCTGAACGAGGCTATCTATCGCGATTACCCCGACACTCAAACTTTCGCGGAAGAATCGACTGCCTGGCCGATGGTCTCGCGTCCCGTTTATCTGGGCGGCCTGGGGTTTGGCCTGAAGTGGAACATGGGCTGGATGCATGACACCCTGACCTATTTCTCAAACGATCCGGTTTACCGGAAATATCACCAGGCACAGCTTATATTCAGCCTTTGGTATGCCTTCTCGGAAAACTTCGTGCTGCCTATTTCACACGACGAAGTGGTGTACGGCAAGGGTTCGCTGATCGGAAAAATGCCGGGCGACGAATGGCGGCAATTCGCCAACCTGCGCTTATTGTATGGCTATATGTGGGGCCATCCGGGCAAGAAGCTGGTGTTCATGGGTTGCGAATTCGGGCAAAAATGTGAATGGCAACATGAAGGCAGCCTGGAATGGTGGGTGTTGCAATACCCGCATCATGCCGCATTGCGGCGCTGGGTCGAGGATCTCAACCGTTTTTACCGCAGTGAAGCCGCGCTCTATCAGCAAGACTTCAGTGGCGACGGCTTTCAATGGATGGATTTCAAGGACGCGGAAAAAAGCGTGCTGAGCTTCGTGCGCCGTGGCTACAACCCGGACGATACGCTGTTGGTGGTATGCAATTTTACCCCTGTCATACGCGAGAACTATCGGGTTGGCGTGCCAAACGGCGGCTATTGGCGGGAGTTACTGAACAGCGATGCCGAACTGTACGGCGGCAGCGGCGTGGGCAATTTCGGCGGCGTCGAAGCGGCACCCGTGGCCAGCGGCGACATGTATCATTCATTGATATTACGCCTTCCGCCGCTCGGCGTACTGTTTCTTAAGCGCGGAGAAGGCTCATGACCGCCATCCAAAATCCGGACGGCAGACGCCGGGCAGTGATCGAGAATGTGCAACCGGCAATCGATTGCGGGCGGTTTCCGATCAAGCGCGTCGTTGGTGAGGACGTGAACGTGGAAGCGGATATTTTCACCGACAAGCAGGATGCGCTGACATGTTTACTGCGCTACCGGCACGAATCGGAAAGCGCCTGGCATGAAGTCGCCATGTCACCACTGGGCGGCGATCGTTGGGCCGCATCGTTCACTATCAGCGAACTTGGCCGCTATCTCTACAGCATTACTGCCTGGATAGACGGTTTTTTTTCCTGGCGGCAGGAATTGGTGCGGCGCAGCGATGCCGAGGATATTGTCGTGGCGTTGCAGGCCGGCGCGCTGCTGGTGATGGAAGCCGCGGCACGCGCCACCGGCGAAGATCAGTTGCGGCTCCGGCAGTTTGCCGAAGCATTGCGAAGCGCCAAAACCGATGCCGTTTCGGAACTGGCGCTTTCCGAAACCCTGGCTAGCCTGATGCGGCAATATCCGGACCGCTGTCTGGCGACGGATTATCCCGCTACGCTAAGCGTATGGGCGGAGCCGGTCAAAGCCCGCTACAGCACCTGGTATGAATTTTTCCCGCGCTCTTGCGTAAACGGCGACATGGCTCACGGCAGCTTCGCGGCATGCGAAAAACGCTTGCCGTATGTGGCGGCAATGGGGTTTGACGTGGTGTATTTACCGCCGATTCATCCGATCGGACTGAGCAAACGCAAGGGGGCGAATAACTCGCTGGTAGCGACCGAGGCCGATGTCGGCAGTCCGTGGGCGATCGGCGCGGCGGAGGGCGGCCATAAATCGATTCATCCGCGATTAGGCTCGCTGGACGACTTCCGGCATCTGCTAAGCAAAGCGCGCCAACTGGGTATCGATATCGCCCTGGACATCGCTTTTCAATGTTCCCCGGATCATCCTTACCTCTCCGAACATCCGGAATGGTTCCGCCGGCGGGCGGACGGCAGCATCCAGTATGCCGAGAATCCACCTAAAAAATACGAAGACATTGTCCCCTTCAACTTCGAAACCGACACCTGGCAGGCCCTATGGCAGGAATTGCTGGATGTGTTCCTGTTCTGGATTGGTCTGGGGGTAAAAATATTCCGGGTCGACAACCCGCACACCAAACCGTTTCCGTTTTGGGAATGGTTGATAGGCGAAGTCAAGCGAGCGCATCCCGAAACGATCTTCCTGGCCGAAGCCTTTACCCGTCCGAAGATCATTAACCGTCTCGCCAAGCTGGGTTTCAGCCAGTCCTACAATTATTTTCCGTGGCGCAATACCAAAAGCGAACTGGAAAGTTATTTCACCGAACTTACCCAGACTGAAATACGCGAGTATTTGCGGCCGAATCTGTGGCCGAATACCCCCGACATCCTCACCGAATATTTGCAGTTCGGCGGCCGTCCGGCGTTCATGTTGCGCCTGGTATTGGCGGCCACGCTGGGGGCGAACTACGGTATTTACGGGCCGGCGTACGAGTTGATGGAGGTAGTCCCCGGCGAGGCGGGCGGCGAAGAATATCTCGATTCGGAGAAATACCAGGTGCGCCACTGGCCGCTTGACCGCGCGGACAGCCTGAAGGATTTTATCGCCAGGGTGAACCGCATCCGTCGGGAGAGCCCGGCCTTGCAACAGGATCATCGATTGCACTTTTTTGCGGTGGAAAACGAGTGTCTGCTTTGTTACGCCAAAACCACGGCGGATAACGCCGAAATCATACTGGTGGTCGCCAACCTGGACCCCCACCATACCCAGTCCGGTTGGCTCACGCTGCCGCTGGATGTGCTTGGCCTGGATGCCCGCCCTTACCAGGTACACGATCAACTGACCGGCGCCCGTTATTTATGGAATGGCGCCTATAACTACGTTGAAATCAATCCGCAGGTAGCGCCGGCCCATATTTTCAAATTGCGCCGGCGGGTGCGTACCGAACGCGACTTCGACTACTTTCTATGAGAGGGCGCCATGAAAAAACAAAAGTCAACAAGATAGAAGCCACGCTCGTCGATGGCTCTCAATGAATGGAAAACCTGGGTTGGTATCAAGACGCCGATATTTACGAACTGCACGTCAAGGCTTTTTTCGACAGCGGCAACACTTTCGGCTCTACCAGGAATGAAATATAAGCCTTGTTCTAGGGCGGTCATTTCTTGCGGTTCGCCGGGGGCTGTATTGAACGCAGACCCTTTTCACCGGTCGCAACGCGGACAGATTTATTTTCAAACTCGAACGCCATTAACTGGCAGGTTTTGATCGACCGAAGCCCATGTCTTGAATTACGCTAAACAGAAAACGACAACCGTGTGGAATGAGACTGCCGTGATCCGAGTTACCTTTGCCCTGGCCATCATCGCCGCACTCGCTGCCTGTACGCCGCCCGATGAATCCAATGCCGGCGCCAAAGCCAAAATAAAAGGCACCGCAACGAATGCCGATCCAGCGCTGTTGCCGCTGGAAACAGCGATTGCAGGCAGCTGGCGCGATCCGGCCAATGTCGCCCGCGACATCTGGCGGCATCCGCTGCAAACCCTGGCATTCTTCGGAGTGAATCCAAATCAGACCGTCATCGAAATCATGCCGGGCGGAGGCTGGTATACCGAGATTCTGGCGCCTTTGCTGCGTGAAAACGGGCATTACATTGCCGCGGTAATGGACCCGGATAGTGCCACCAGTGACGGCGCCAAGAGCTATTATGCGAAACAGATCGCTGCGCTCAAGCGGAAGTTGGCGGCCGCACCAAGCGTCTATGGCACAGCGGAGATTTGCCGCTTCAATGTCGCCAAGCCCGTATTTGGCCCCCCCGGTTCTGCCGATTTGGTGCTGACTTTCCGCAATGTCCATAACTGGCACAGTTTGGGTACCGTCGACGCCATGTTTCAGGGTTTCTTCGAAGTTCTTAAACCAGGCGGCACGCTTGGCTTGGTCGAGCATCGGGCAAGTAGCGATGTCGCCAAAGACGATGCCTCGGGCTACGTCGGCCAGAATCAGTTAATTGCTTGGGCCAACGCAGCGGGCTTTGTGCTGGAGGATTCGAGCGAGATAAATGCCAACCCGGCGGATACCAAGAACCATGAGGCCGGCGTGTGGAGTCTGCCGCCGACACTGAGTCTTGGAGACAAGGATAGAGATAAATACACCGCCATTGGCGAAAGCGATCGAATGACGCTGCGCTTTCGTAAACCTGAAACCACAGCGAATGCTATTTATTAACTAGCGTTGCTCCAGTGCCCCGCTTGGGCGACCCTCGCCAGCTTCAATTAAGGGTAGCCGCCGCAAAGGCCTCCCGATTGTCGGAACCGGGAGTAGATGTCTCGGGACTTCTGATTTATGGGGCATTCTGAATAGAGGATTTACCAACAGGATTGCAACTATTTATGTGCGCTACCGTACTGACCGTTTCGGGTGTTGCGTTTACGATTCCGACAACGAACGGAGGCAATCGACTACTGAGATGAGCCCTTTGACTTCGCAAGGCATAGCCCTATAGAGAGGTAATATGGTGTAAAGTTTGCCAACCTTCATCTGAATCCAATCGAGCTGAATAATGGTTAAATCTCTCCCCGCAACACTTAATTCAGTTCCGTTGGAAGCTGCCGATCAACATGGCAACGTGCCCGAGTCTACAGCAGCCAGCAAGCCGGGCGTCAAACCGGAAAATACCCCGCCGATTATTGGCATAGGCGCATCGGCAGGCGGACTGGAGGCATTAGAGCAGTTTTTTGCTCATGTCCCGTCGAATTGCGGCGCGGGCTTTGTCGTGATTCAGCACCTCGATCCAAATTACCAAGGTATCCTGCCGGAATTGTTGCAACGGGTCACGCCGATGAAGGTCGCCCAGGTGAGCGACCGCGTGAAAGTAAAGCCGGATTGGGTCTACGTGATACCCCCCAATAAAGATCTGTCTATCCTGCACGGCAAACTACATTTGCTTGAACCGATGACACCAAGAGGATTGCGCCTGCCCATCGATGCATTTTTCCGGGCACTGGCCGACGACCAGCACGAACAGGCTATCGGCGTAATACTCTCCGGGATGGGCTCCGATGGCACGTTGGGGCTGCGCGCCATCAAGGAAAATGCCGGCTTGTCTTTGGTGCAGTCCCCGGAATCGGCCAAGTTCGATTCGATGCCGCGTAGTGCGATCGATGCCGGACTGGCCGATATCGTTGCGTCGCCACAAGAAATGTGGGAGCGGATTTCCACCTATCTTAAACACAGCCCACGCGGCTTGCATGCCGTCCATGAACCCATCCTGGAGCTTAAATCGCAAAGCGCCCTGGAACAAATTGTGATCCTGCTGCGCGAACGAACCGGTAACGATTTCTCGCTTTACAAAAAGAACACTATCTACCGCCGAATCGAACGGCGCATGGGTTTGCACCAGGTCGACACCATAGCCAAATACGTGCGCTATCTCCGCGAGAATCCGCAGGAACTGGATCTGTTGTTCAAGGAACTGCTGATCGGCGTCACTAATTTTTTTCGCGATCCGGACGTCTGGGAGAGATTAAAAACCCAGGTCATCCCCGCGTTGTTTGCCGAATCTCCAACCGGCAAGGCGTTACGGGCCTGGATACCGGCTTGCTCGACAGGCGAAGAAGCTTATTCTCTGGCTATTGTATTCAAGGAAGCATTGATGCAAAGCCAGCTCCAACAACGGTTTACCTTGCAACTTTTTGCCACCGATCTCGATCAGGATGCCATAGACAAAGCGCGTCAAGGCTACTTTCCGGCCAATATTGCCGGGGATGTTTCAGCGGAACGTCTTAGCCGGTTCTTTAGCGTCGATGGCAGTGGTTACCGAATCAATAAAGAAATTCGCGAGATGATTATTTTTGCGCCGCAAAATGTGATTATGGATCCGCCGTTTACCAAGCTGGACTTTCTGTCCTGCCGCAATCTGCTGATTTATCTCAGCCCGGAATTGCAGAAGAAACTTATCACGCTGTTTCACTATTCGCTGACCAGCCACGGCATCCTGTTGCTCGGCAGCGCCGAAACGGTTAGCGGTTTTGCGCATTTATTCAGCGTTGTCGATAGCAAAGCCAGGCTTTACCAGCGTATTGGACATTCTTTCCCGATAGGCATCGATTTTCCCACCAAATATTTTCCGGCAACATCCTTGACTCAAGCAACCAGCACTCAAACCAATCCTATCGATAATCTGCAAACGCTGGCGGATCAGTTGCTGCTGCAACATTTTTCGCCGGCGGCGGTATTGGTCAATGCCGATGGCGATATTCTTTACATCAGCGGCCGCACCGGCAAATACCTGGAGCCGGCTGCCGGTAAAGCCAATTGGAATATTCACGCCATGGCTCGCGATGGGCTACGCCATGTGCTCGCCAGCGCCCTACGCAAAGCGCAACACCAGGCCGAAGCGGTTAACCTGCCAAGTTTGACGGTAGGTACCAATGGCGGAACCCAAATCATCAACCTCACCGTTCAGGCAGTCACAAAACCCGAAGCCTTAAACGGCATGTTGATCGTGGTCTTTACCGATGTAGCCACGCCGGCACTCATCCGGGCTTCCCGTAGATCATCGACCGCCGCTCAGAAATCATTGCAGGCCGAGTTACAACAAGCGCGCGACGAGCTGCATACCTTGCGTGAAGAAATGCAGAGCTCGCAGGAAGAACTCAGATCGGCCAATGAAGAGTTGCAATCGACCAATGAAGAATTACAGTCTTCCAATGAGGAGTTGACGACGTCCAAGGAAGAAATGCAGTCCTTAAACGAGGAACTGCAAACCGTGAATGCCGAACTACAGGTAAAAGTAGAGGATTTGTCGCGGGTTAGCAACGACATGAACAACTTGCTCAATAGCATGGAAATCGCCACGGTATTTCTGGACAATGCCCTGAATATCCGCCGCTTCACCAGCCATATCACCCATCTGTTTAAACTGATTATGGCCGATGTGGGACGGCCACTCTCCGACATCGTCACCGACCTGGAGTATCCGCAATTGCAAGAAGATGCGCAGGAGGTACTGCGTACTCTGGTCTTTTCCGAAAAACAGGTCACAGCCCGCGATGCGCGTTGGTTTAAGGTGCGTATCATGCCATACCGTACCCAGGAAAACTTGATTGACGGCGTCGTCATTACCTTTATCGATATCTCCGAAACCAAGCGGCTGGAAGCGAAATTAAGGGGCACTCATGATCAATCGACCTGACGAGACCGAGAATGCCATGGCGCTACGCCAACTCGCGGAACGGCAGCTTGCCTCAAAGCCCGAGCTCGCGGCGGACAAACCGGTAGCCCAACAACGGCTGGTGCACGAATTGCAAGTGCATCAGATTGAGCTGGAAATGCAGAACGAGGCGTTGATCGAAGCACGCACGGCCGCTGAAACGGCATTGGAACGCTTTTCGGAACTGTTCGATTTTGCGCCCATTGCTTATTTTAGCCTAGGGCGGGACGGCATTATTCAGCAGACGAATTTTCGTGGCGAACAATTGCTGGGTAGCGAGCGGGCCTTGTTAGCCGGGCGTCATTTTGTGCAAAGCATTTCCAGCGAATATCAGCCTTTCTTCAATCGCTTTCTGGAAAATGTGTTTACCCACGAAGGCGCACAGAGCTGCGAGTTAACCCTTAGGTCCGATAAAAATCCTTGCTGGATAAGCATCGAGGCCTGTGCGGATGAAAGCCGCCAAAGCTGCCTTGCGACGGTACTGGACATCAGCGAACGCAAGCAGAGCGAACAAGAATTGCAATTGGCGGCGACCGTGTATTTGACGCTGGAAGAAGCCATTGCGGTGACTGACGAAAACAACCGAATCATTGCCATTAACCCGGCTTTTACCCAATTGACGGGATACACGGCAGAAGAGGCCATTGGTCGGCCCATGTCGCTGCTTAAGTCAGGACGTCAGGATAATGCCTTTTATCAGGAGATGTGGGGCAAGCTGAATACCTCCGGGCAATGGCAAGGCGAGATATGGAACCGGCGTAAAAATGGCGATGAATACCTGGCGCGCTTATCCATTAACACCGTGTACGGTAAGAACGGCGAGGTCATCCGGCGGGTTGTTACCAGTTCCGACATCACCGAAAAAAAACGGGTCGAAGAAGTCTTGTACAAACAGGCCAACATCGACCCCCTGACCGAATTGCCTAACCGCCGCATGTTTCTCGACCGCTTGCAGCGGGCCATCAACAAAACCCACCGCGGACATCAGAAACTGGCGCTGATGTTCCTCGATCTGGATCATTTCAAGGATATCAACGATACGCTGGGCCATGATATGGGCGATCGATTGCTCAAGGAGGCCACTCAACGCTTGATGGGCTGTATTCGCGAAACCGATACCCTGGCGCGTCCGGGCGGCGACGAGTTCACGCTGATTATGGGCGAATTGCACGATGCCAAAAGCATAGAGCGCGTCGCTCAGGCAATGGTGCAGGCCATGATGATGCCGTTTCAACTAAAAGGCGAAAGCTGCTATGTATCGGTTAGTATCGGCATTGCTTTGTACCCGGATGATGCCGATAACCTGGAGGATTTGCTGAAGAAAGCCGATCAGGCCATGTATGCCGCCAAGGATGAGGGGCGCGGCCGGTTTAGTTTTTTCATGCCGGTGATGCAGGAAGCCGCACAGAGCCGATTGCGGATGAGCAATGATTTGCGCCATGCGCTGGCCGACAATCAAATCTGGGTGGCGTATCAGCCGATTGTGGAGCTGGCAAGCGGCGCAATTCATAAAGCCGAGGCTCTGATTCGTTGGCAACATCCTGATCGGGGACCGGTCAGCCCCACTGAATTTATCCCTGTCGCCGAAGACTCCGGGCTGAGTACCGAACTAAGCGCCTGGTTATTTCATCAGGTGGCAAAACAAGTAGCCCTGTGGCGCGCCAATTATTACCCGTTGTTCCAGATCAGTATCAATAAATCCCCGGCACAGTTTCACAACAGTGCCGATAAGCTGACCGATTGTTTTGAGCATTTACAGAGCCTGGGTCTGCCCGGCGGTTGCATCGCGGTGGAAATTACCGAGGCGCTATTGCTGGATGAGTCCGCTATCGTCTCGGAAAAGTTGTTGGCCTTTAAAAATGCCGGTCTGCAGACTTCGCTCGACAATTTCGGTACCGGCTATTCGTCGCTATCGTATCTGAAGAAATACCACATCGATTTCTTGAAAATAGACCGCACCTTTGTTTCCAACCTGATCCCCGATTCCAGCGATATGATCTTATGCCAAGCCATTATCCTGATGGCGCACACCTTGGGTATGAAGGTCATCGCCGAAGGCATCGAGACAACGGAGCAGCGCGACTTGCTGCTGCAAGCGGGCTGCGATTATGGACAAGGCTACCTGTTCTCAAAACCGCTGACCGTAGAGGCGTTTGAGGCGCTGCTTGGTGTGAACGGCTAGCGCCGGCTTCGAAATCGTTAGGACGAATGATTCAAGCTCCCCGACTTTCGTCGACAAATTTCTCGGTTTCATCGTCCAGTTGCCGACTGGCGCGTCCTAGCGGTTGATGGATATAAAGCGACTGGGAAAGCGCCTTGGCATTGGCGAATTGCTTGTCGCGAACCGGCGGTTTCATTTGATATTTGACCGGCATTTTATGATCGGCCAGTTGCAGTGCGGGGTTGTAGACCTTATCGAACTTCCACAAATTGCCGACGAAATTGGTTTGGCCGCGCAGAATGTTGCCGCCGATGACTTTTGACAGTTTCTTCATGGCCGTCCAGCCCATGTGTTTGGTAAACATTACGCGTTGGGTTTCGATCAATTCGGCATAAAACTCTTCCAGCGACATCCGCGTCGGCAGTACCGCATGTTGTATGTCAAACAGCCGGTAATCGCGGCTGGTGAGATTACGCGATTCGGTCAGCCAGCTTTCGGTGCCGGGGTAGGGCGTATTGATACTGATATTGACGATTTCCGGCACTTCCTTGCACCATTCCCGGATGACCCTGAAACGTTCTTGATCCCAATCCGTGTCGGCGATAATGTTGATCGCGACCTGAATATCCAGGGAGCGGGCGAATTCCAAGGCTTCGAAATTGCGGCTCAAATCGATGCGTTTGCGGTATTTTTCCAGCCCGCCTTCGTCTATCGATTCGATACCCAAAAACAGATAGCTCATCCCGAGTTGTTTCCAAAGCTTGAACACCTCCTTATTGCGCAACAGCACATCGCCGCGGGTTTCCAGATAATATCTTTTGCGGATGCCTTTTCGGATCAGCGCTTCGCCAATTTCAAAGCCCATTTTTTCCTGGATGAAGGCAACGTCGTCGACGATAAAAACCCCCTGCTCGCGGATACGCTGCATTTCCTCGACGACTTTGTCCGGGCTCATCACCCGATAGCTGCGGCCGTAAAAGGTCCAGGCACTGCAGAACGAGCAGTCCCAGGGGCAGCCTCGGGAAAACTCGATCGACGCGCAAGGGTCGAGCATGCCCAGAAAATATTTTTTGCGATGTTTGATCAAATCCCGGGCTGGGGAGAGATCGTCCAGATTAGGGATGAACGTCGGTTGTCCACCGCTGCCTTTCATGGTCACCACACCCGGTACGCTATGAAGATTGGTCCGGTCTTCTTTCAGGGCCCGCAGCAACAACGGTAGACCCGATTCGCCTTCGCCCTTGAGAACGGCATCGATTTTGCCTTCGCCGTGTTCCAACAATTCCTCGGCGGTAAACGAGGCACTATGGCCGCCGATAAACACAAAGCCATTCGGCAAGCGGTCTTTAGCGGCCTTGGCCAAGTCGATCACCTCCGGCACATTCGCCAGATAATTCAATGAAAAAGCCACAATATCCGGTTGCCAGTCATCCAGCAGACGGTATAGATCCTGATGCGACTCCACCTGCAAATCGATCAGGCGTGTCTGGCAACCGGATCGGCGGGCGGTGTCGGCGACCAGCTCCAAACCCAGCGGTTCAAGGCGTAAGAACACCTTGGTATACATCAACGGACTGGGATGAACGGCAAGAAACTTCATGGCATTGACTCCTGTTGGGTAATGACTCCGAGCGGCGATCCATGCTTAAGTTTCAGCATAAACGTGCCCTCATAAATGTCGTTTCGAGTTCACTATAAGTAACCCCAAGCATGGCGGTCAAACTTAATTAATTCATGGCATTAGGGGTGGCAGGGGCGGTGATCCTATGTGCGATACCGTACAGACGCTACTCGGTCCCGTACTTAAAATAGCAATAAATTTTCGGTGCACTGCCAACTGCGTTTCCACCAAGGTTCTTATCTGACGGCAGTGTTTTTTGCGCCAGCTTGGCGTGCTTTTAAAAACACAATCTAAAAGGTATCCCATGAAAACCATCTATCAGCACCAGCAAAACAGATTACTTGCCATGGCTTGTATTATCGTCGCGGCTTTAGGACTTACGGCTTGCCAACCGGAGGGCTCGGCGGAAAAAGCCGGGCAAAAAGTCGATAAAGCCGTTGAAAATGCCAACCAAAGTATGGGGCAAATGACCGAGAAGGCCGGTCAAAAAATCGACGCAGCCAAAGAAGCCGTCGAGCAACAGGCTGTAAAAACCGATGCCTACATTGATAAATCGGCCGAAGCCTCTAGCGACGCGTTGGAAAAAGCCGGGAAACAAATCGACCAGGCCATCGACAATAGCGAAAAACGCATCGAAGCCGCCAAGGACGCGGTCGTCGGTACCGGCAAAGAAACCGGCGAATATCTTGATGACTCGATGATCACCGCCAAGCTGAAAACGGCACTGTTAAACGATGATTTCCTCAAGCTCTCGCCGATTGAAGTAACGACGGTGAATGGCGTGGTGACCTTGAGCGGCACCGTCGATTCCGAACAATTGGTCGGCAGAGCAATCGGCTTGGCGAATAGCCAGGAGCATGTCAAGTCGGTGCAAAACCAACTGACGATCAAAGCCAACGTGCCGAGTAAACAATGATAACTTGTCGTCGACCGATAACCTTACTAGGCGTTTTGCTGGTTTCCGCATCGGCTGCACAGGCTACGACTGCGGATGACGCGTATATCGCCGGTTACGCCGCTGCCTCGTTGAAGCACGATCTAAAGATTAATATGCCGGCATTGGCGGTAAAGGATGGCGTGATTACCTTGCCGGCCGCTAACTTGTCAAACCCGGAGCGCGCCGAAGCGACCAGGATATTGGCGGAGATTCCCGGTGTGAGTGCAGTCAAAATTGTGGAAACCAGCAGCGTGCAATCCAGGGAGGCCGCTTTGATAAAGGGTGAAGCGACGACGCTGACGGCCGCGGATACCTTGGTCTTGCCGACCGGGTTGCTGCCGACAGGCCATTTGTTCAAAGCGTTATTGGCCGATCCGCGCTGGGCTCATTTCTCCGCAGCTTACCGCAACTACCAAAGCAATAATTTCGACGGTAGAGACATAGCCTCGGTGAGTTTCGGCGAAACCATACCGTTTTATCGCGCCAATTTCGGACGATCTACGGCGCAATGGGAAGCAGGGTTGCAGGCCGGTGTGTTTAGCGACTTCAACCTGGATGCCTCATCGTCCGATCTGGTCAATACCGATTTCATCGCCTCAATCTATTCCAGTGCTCGCGTCGGGCAGTTTTCTGCCTTCGGCCGGCTTTATCACCAGAGTTCGCATTTGGGCGACGAGTTTTTACTGCGCAAGGTCAACACCAAATTCGAGCGCATAAACCTCAGTTACGAAGGCGTGGATTTGAAGTTATCGTATGAGCTCCCCTACGGCGTTAGGATATATGGCGGTGGCGGCGGTTTGTTTCACAGAGAACCTTCCGCGTTGAAAAAGTGGTCGGCGCAATACGGTATCGAGTTTAGAAGCCCTTGGCGGTTGGATTTCGCTTCGATGCGGCCCATCATTGCCGCCGATATTAAAAATTACGATGAAAATAACTGGAGTACCGATATATCGGCCAGAGCCGGCGTCGAGTTCGATAATTCGAAAGTATTAGGCCGCAAGCTGCAGATCATGGTCGAGTACTTTAACGGTTATTCGCCTAGCGGCCAGTTCTATAAAGATAAAGTGGAATACGTCGGCTTGGGGGCGCATTATCATTTTTAGGGGCTAAGCTTAAAAGTGCCGGAATACCGAGAGCAAAACGCCTCCGCATATTTCGGCCTTGGCTTTCGGCGCAGTCAACTCTGAGCGCTCTTCGAACGGTGCAATGTGCGGGATGTCGTGGAGTCAACCCTGTCGCCATCGATAGTCGCATAGGCCAGCCGTGCCGCATCAGCAGAAAGATTGATACCGGTAGGCACGGCAACTGATTTTGCTGAGTAAATTTCTGTTGGCTGTGTCAGGGGCCGACCAGGAGCTGGCGGTAGCAGCCGTCACGCGCCAGACAGTGTTACCCGCATCATCGGCGACCAGCAGCGCAGCTTGTTTGTCCAGAGCGACGCCCACGGGTCTGCCGAAGGCTTCACCAGCTTCGCTGACAAAACCCGTCAATACATCGATAGGTTCTCCGGAAGGTTTGCCTGCGCTGAAAGGCACAAAGATAACCCGGTAGCCACTGCGAGGCTCGCGGTTCCACGAACCGTGCTGACCGATGAAAACCCCGTTGTCGAACGGCGCCGGCCATGCGGCACTCTGGGAATAAACCAAACCGAGCGACGCGGTATGCGGCCCCAAGGCGTAATCCGGTACCCTGGCTGCGGCGACCAGATCGGCTTGCTGAGGTTGTACACGCGCATCCTCGTGCTGGCCATAATAGCTGTAAGGCCAGCCGAAGAAACTGCCGTCGGGTACCGATGTCAGGTAATCCGGGACCAGATCGCTGCCAATTTCATCGCGCTCGTTGACCACGGTCCAAAGTGCTCCGCCGTCCGGTTCCCAGGCAAGGCCATTGGGGTTGCGTAGGCCGGAAGCGTAAACGCGGTAGCTGCCTTTTCGAGGATCGACCTCCCAAATAGCGGCACGTTCGAATTCTTGTTCGATGCCATTCTCGGCGACATTACTGTTCGATCCCACCGTCACATAGAGCCGTGAGCCGTCCCGGCTGGCCAAAATGTTTTTGGTCCAGTGGTGATTGATTGGGCCTGCCGGCAGGTCAATCACTTTGATTCCCGGTTGAGCGATTTGGGTTTCGCCATCGTTATAGTGAAATTTCACGACTGCATCGGTGTTGGCCACGTAGAAATCGTGGCCGATTAGTGCCATGCCAAACGGCGAGTTGAGCCCCTCGATAAACGCCGTGCGCGTTTCCGCTACGCCGTCGCCATCGCTATCCCGCAGCAAGGTGATGCGATTGGCGCTGGGCATGCCGGCGCCAGCCTTGTTCATGGCCCACTTCATCAACCAGCCTTTGATGCTCCATCCATCGTCAGGCCGTTGCGGAGCATTGGTTTCGGCCACGAGTACATCGCCATTGGGCAGCACATAAAGCCAGCGCGGATGATCGAGATTGTCGGCAAAGGCATTGACCGCCATACCTGGTGCCGCTACCGGTTTAGAATTTGCCTGCCAACCGATGGCCTGGGCGATGTTTACCGTTGGAATCCAGGTTGGATTGGGCGGCGGTAGTTGGGGATGAGGGCCGATGCCGGCCGAAATCGGTAGCCGCGCCGATTCGCCGCAGGCCGATAGCGCTATCGCCATCAGCGTGAATAATAAGGCGGAGCGTGGAAGCATGCGTGTTACCACTCGGTATTGCTAATCTTCCACAACCTTTTTGAGATTCTCTTTAAGGTTGCCAAAGCCCGATTGAACTTTACCGACGTTTTTCCGAACCCTGCCTTCTAGTTCCATGTCTTCGTCATCTAATATCCTTACAGCGATTTGCTTGACTTTACCTTTGGTTTCTTGGATGCGGCCTTTTGCTTGATTTTTGTTCATGATGATACCCGGTTTTGTTTTAGTGAAGGCTCGAGCAAATTCTGATGTTGTTCCGCGCTCGGATCAAACCATACTCGCAATGCTAAACACGGTCGGTGCGTCAACGCACATTGATTGACAGTTAAATCTCGCGAGGAGCTGCCTGAGCCAAGCAATCGCCTACAAATTTTTAGGGCAAGAAGTTTTGCTGCGCTGTCTTCGCAAATGATGGCCTTAGCAAAAACAGCCCTGCCGCCGGGTTTATAGCGAGGGCTTGGATCTAATTTTCCTTACGATCAATCTGGCTGCAGACAGCCAATATCCCCAAAGCAGGGTGCCTATCACCACCAAAATGGCGAGAGCGCTGCAAGCCCAGATGAATGCTTCCACATAGGCAACGATAATGGCGCAGGCGGCAAGGTAGAAGCCCAGCAGGCTGAATTGCCAGCCGATGCGCATGCCGTCAAGCATGGTCGCTAGTGCCAATATCAACAAAATCACCAGGCTGGCGCTGATTTCCGATAGGTTTCCCGACTTATTTAACAAGGACGATGCGCCGACGATGAGTAAGGTTTGCAACCAGTGCAAGCCTTGTCTCCTGATGATTTCCTGGATGTCGTTTTCGTTGGTTTTGGCTTGCAGCCAGGAAACGAACATGGAAAGCATGCCAAACACCAGCACCATGAACATCCAATAGCCGTAGCCATCGTGCTGCGAAAAGTCGGTTACGACGATGCCCAATACCGATAAAATCATCAGCAGAATGAACACGGTTTCTTCGATACTGAAGTGGCGTTTGGGCGGGAGGGACTGAAGTTCTTGATGACCATGTGACATGATTTACTCCTCGTAAGCGTTTATTGTTGTGTAACGGTCCAGCGCGAAGCCAAAATTGCCCTCATGCCAAGGTCGTAAAAATCCTGTAATCACTTTATTACTGGGGACACGGCTCGCAAGGCCATTCAAATCAATTGGTTAGTATCCAGGCTCGGAATATTTTTGTTCGGAGGTGGAATAATGGCGAAACTTTTTTAGCGTTACTGGCGCTTAAGGCGCGATCATGCCGTTATGCAGATAGGTTTCCTCATAGTTAAAAACGACGTTGCTGTCCGGCAATATCAGTGCTTCTTCCTTATTCTTGTAACCGAGCCGAAACAACATATCCTTGATGATATTGATTCGGGCTGCCTGTTTATCGTCGGCCCGGACTACCGTCCACGGCGCGGCTAAATGATGGGTACGGGCAAACATGATATTTCGAGTTTCGCTGTATTCATGCCAATGCTTCTGCGCCGCTTTATCGATAGGGCTGACTTTCCATTGCTTTAACGGATCTTGCTGACGCTCCTTTAAGCGTTTCTTCTGCTCGTTTTTACTGATGTCGAGATAATATTTCAAAAGCTGGATGCCTGATCGCACCAGTAATTGCTCATAATGCGAAACGGTTTCGATGAATTCGTGATATTCGCTATCGCTGCAGTAGCCCATTACACGTTCCACGCCGGCGCGGTTGTACCAGCTGCGGTTAAACAACACCAGCTCTTGTGCGGCGGGTAAATGCGAGGTGTAACGTTGAAAATACCAGGTGCTGAGGTCGCGGTCGGAGGGTTTGCCTAATGCCACCACTCGCGTTTCACGCGGACTAAGGTGCTGAATGATGCGCTTGATGGTGCCGTCTTTGCCGCCGGCATCGCGGCCTTCAAAGATGACAAGAATCTTGTCGTCATGCTTGATGATGTGGTTCTGTAGCTTGACCAGTTCTACCTGCAATTTTTGCAAAGTGTTTTTGTAGTCCTGTTTTGCCTCTTTTCGAGTATCTTTCTTGTTCATAGGGCATATCCGGTTGCGGTTTTTAAATAGATCTTAGGCCAAATCTCTGGGATTTGCCGTGTCTTTTATGCCAGCTGTAAAAACCTTTTTTGGCCAGTTCTACCACAAATAGATACGACACTGCCATCGCCGCCAGTATGAAATAAAACTGGGCGGGTGGCGGCACGAAGCCGAAATAGTGTCCTAGCGGGGTAAATGGCAAAATGGCGCCGATAAGCGCAATCGACAGCGAGGTGGCGACCAACACTGGATGCGCGCGGCTTTTGAACGGGTTGCCGCGGGTGCGGATGATGAAGATCACCAGTACCTGGGTGCACAGCGATTCGACGAACCAGCCGGTCTGGAACAAGGCTTCGTCGGCTTTCAATACTGTCAACAGAATGTAAAAGGTCAAAAAATCGAACGCCGAACTGATCGGGCCGATCACCAGCATGAAATTGCGGATGAAGTCCATATCCAAGACCCGCGGTTTGCGCAGTTCTTCCGGGTCGACCTGGTCCAAGGGGATCGGCACTTCGGAAACGTCATACAGTATGTTGTTGAGCAGAATCTGCGTCGGCAGCATCGGCAGGAAGGGCAGAAACAGCGCGGCGCCGGCCATGCTGAACATATTGCCGAAGTTGGAACTGGTGCCCATCATGATGTACTTGAGGATATTGCCGAAGGTGCGCCGGCCCTCCAATACGCCGTCGTGCAAGACCTGTAAATCCTGATCCAGCAGAATCATATCGGCTGCTTCCTTGGCGACATCGACCGCCGATTCCACCGATAATCCGACATCCGCCGAATGTAGCGACGGCGCATCGTTGATGCCGTCACCCAAATAGCCGACGACATGGCCGCGAGCCTTGAGTGCCAGAATCACCCGGTCTTTCTGCGACGGGTTGACCCGGCAAAACAGATTGGCTTTTTCCACGCGGATGCGCAAGGCGTGGTCGTCCATCTCGGCGATGTCCTTGCCGGTCAGCACGCCGGTGACCGGGATGTTCAATTGTGCGCAGACATGCCGGGTCACCAGGTCGCTATCGCCGGTGACGATTTTCACCGTCACGCCGCTATCCTTCAGCGCGGCCAGAGCTGCGCCGGCGCTTTGCTTGGGTGGATCGAGAAAACCGGCAAAACCGGCGAAGATCAGTTCGCTTTCGTCGCTAACCACCGCGTGCGGATGATCCAGCGGCACTTCGCGCCAGGCGATGCCCAAGACCCAGAAGCCCTCTCTTTCCAGGGCATTGTGTTGCTCATGTATCCGGGCTCGGTTGTCCTTGTCGAGCGGAAGCTGAGCGTCGCTGCCTTGTTGCTCATAGCGGGTGCAGAGGGTGATGATTTCCTCGGACGCGCCTTTCACCACCAGCAAGCGGCCGTTGCCTTTATCCAGCAGCACCGACACCCGCCGCCGCTCGAAATCGAACGGCACTTCGTCGATCTTTTTCCAGGCGCTGACGTCGATGGTTTCATGGGCCAGGATAGCTTCGTCGAGCGGGCTTTTCAGGCCGGTTTCGAAGAAACTGTTCAGATAAGCCAGCTCCAGCACCCGGGCACTGGGCTGGCCTTGTGGGTCGACATGCTGTTCCAGTCTGATCTTGGCCTCGGTCAGCGTGCCAGTCTTGTCGGTGCATAGCACGTCCATCGAGCCCAGATTTTGGATGGCTGCCAGGCGTTTGACGATTACCCGTTTCTTGGCCATGTGCATGGCCCCGCGCGACAGGGTGACCGATACCACCATCGGCAGCAGTTCCGGCGTCAGGCCCACCGCCAATGCCACCGCAAACAGAAATGACTCCAGCCAGGGCTTGCCTTGTAGCGCATTTACCAACAGCACGAACAGCACCAGTAACACGGTGAGACGCATGATCAGCAGGCCGAAGCGGTGGGTGCCAATCTCGAAGGCTGTCGGTGGCGGTTGGCGGGTCAGGCTGTCGGCAATGGCGCCTATCGCGGTGCCAGTGCCGGTTTTTATTACCTGTATTTTGGCGCTGCCGCTAATCACGGTAGTACCCATAAATACCGCATTGGTAGCATCCTGCAAATCGGTGGCGGTGGCCGGCAATTCGCCAGGATGTTTTTCGATAGGGTAGGCTTCGCCAGTGAGCAATGCCTGTTTGACGAATAGATCGCAGGCCTCCATTAGCAAGCCGTCCGCCGGCACCATGTCGCCTGCGGAGAGCAGGGCGACGTCGCCGGGTACCACTTCAGTTACTGGCACTTCCAGCGGCTTGCCGTCGCGCATGACCTTAGCCTTGACCGAAACCGAGTGCCGCAGGCTTTCCGCTGCCTTGCCGGCCCGGTGTTCCTGGACGAAATCCAAGGTGACGCTGAACAATACCATGACTGAAATGATCACAAAATTGGTGATCTCGCCGGTAAATGCCGAAATCGCGCTGGCTACCAGCAACAGAATTACCAACGGGTTTTTGAAGCGGGACAAAAATTGCAGCAGCAACGATTGTTGCTGGCGATCGCGGAACAGATTGGGGCCAAATTCGGCGAGCTTGGCACGGGCTTCGGCACTGGATAAGCCGGCCGTATCGTTTGCCGACGCTGCATGAAGCCACCAGGTTGCGCCGTCGGCTTTGCTGCTTTGGTTCGATTCCCTAGGTGAGTTCATTAAGATTTTATAGGGTAGAGACAGTAGGCTGCGAGTATTTACAATCCTTAGTGGCTAGTCTGTTCGCTAACGCACCAAAGTCGAAATGCAGCGCCGAAGTCCGGTGTGCCATTGACTGATGTAAGCTGATTTTAGTCTGAACGGGCATGCTGGTTGTGTACGGTAGCGTACCGACAACGAATCATTTTGAAGTTAGTGTTGTCTGAAATTTTGATGTTGCGACAAGTAAATTTTTACAAAAAAAGAGGTACCTAGTTATGAATAGTTCAATTACCCATGCAAAAACCATCGAGGATTTGGCGACACTCAAGAAATTGACGGCGACAGTCTATATTTGCCAGGTTTTAACCTTTGCGTTTGCAGGGCTGCCATTATTGGTCGGTGTCGCTATTAATTTCTTGTATCGAAACGATGCTAAAGGCACTTGGCTGGAATCGCATTTTAACTGGCAAATCAAGACCGTCTGGGTAACCCTGGCTGGTTTTGCTCTCGCCGGGTTAGTTTTGATGCTGAGCATTCAAATGAGCTTGATCGTTTTGATTCCGACACTGTTATTGCTGATATACAGAATCGTTATCGGCTGGACCACATTGACTTCCGATAAAGCCATCATCAAGGATATGAATTGATATTCGTTCGAAATTGCGGTTTGGCGGACACCGTTCTGAGGCAGCTGATTTAACCGAATTTCGGCCAAAGAGCAGATGACGAGCCGAAGCCGATCAATAAAGTTGGCTTCGATTCCGTGTCTTTGATTGTGTTCAGGACAAACTCTGCGAAAGGCTTGATTCAATGCTGCCGTCACTCCCACAGCCCAGTATGCGTCGGTAGGTATCGGTTTCGGTTTTATAACATTCGCAAGCAGCGGCTTCCAGGCCGGCGCGATCCAGAATCGTAATATCTCCGCGCCGGTAACTGATCAACTTTTGCTGCTGTAGTGAAAGCGCCGCTTTGGTGATGCCGACTCGCCGCACACCTAAGATATAGGCCAGGAAGATGTGAGTAACATGGAAGGTATCGGCATGAGCCCGGTCGTGAGTCATCAGCAGCCAGCGCGCCAGACGCGCCTCCACCAGATGATAGCGATTGCAGGCCGCTGTTTGCGCCAGTTGGCTCATCGATACATACATATAGCGATTCAGTTCCAGCTGTAATGCTTGGCTTCGTTCCAGCTCACGCAAAAACAATGGCACCGTTATCCGCAGCGCGGTGCCGGCTCCTTGCACCAGCGCTTGAAATGGCGCGATGTCTACTCCCAGCATCAGAGTAATGCCCAGCATGCCTTCGTTACCGATCAAACCCACTTCCAAGCCGCTATTGCCATCCACCGGGGTTACCAAGGAAATAAAGCTCTCGGTTGGGAAATAAACATGCTGAATCCGTTCCCCGGCAAGGTAAAGCACTTCGGTAAATAGCAGATCGACCGGTTCGCAATGTTCAAGCAGATGCTGGCGATCCGTGCAGGGGAGGGCAGCGATGAGGCGATTGGCCACCGGGACTGCAGGTATAGACGACAAAGGGCATTCTCCGGCTAAGTGTTGAGGAAGCCCGACAGGCATTAAAGTGATGAGACGGTGCAAATCGCGATGTCGGCGGTTGCCAGCGGCAAGACGCCCGCTGGATAGGGAGCCAGATTAACGGCTAAAGCATTGGCTGTCTGTATGCTAGCGCACTTAGGCGGCAGTATCCGCTTAGAGAGGGCAAGGTTGAAAAGTGAGTTGCCGGCATCGCTCGATAATAATTTTCGGTTGAACCAGCCTATGTGCCCTAGCGTACAGACTTTAGTCAAGCATTGCCGTACCCTGTCTGCAGCTTAGGTGGAATCCCCTCCTAGCAACCGAAAATGGAAACAAAGGCTTAGTGTGTTAACACATCAGCCGCATCAGTTTAATCATGACGGTTTTAAAGCACTATGCAATATCTTGAGAAGCTTTTTAGTAGTAAGTAAGCCACCAGAATTTGGCATTTTGCTCCTTTAGAATATACACACAGGGTAAATTTATGAAAACGAGATACTTTTTAATGGCATTGCTTTTGGCTTTTGTTTCGCTGACCGCGCATGCGGCCGGTAGCCCGATGAATGAAAACTTTACCAGGTTGATCGCCTTATCCAATGACGCGATTGAGATAGGCAAGAAAGGCGATACCCAGAGTTTCATCGACAGCACCAATGTCGCTTGGGAAGCATTAAAAGCACAAAACGAGAAAGGCAGCTCTATTCGTCTGCAACGGGCTAACGCCAAGCTAAAAGCCGCATTGAAAGCGGCTAAAGCCGGCAATCTGCAAGAAGGCATCGCCGAAGTTGAAAAAGGCATCGTGGAAATGCAATTGGAAAAGGTCAACGGGCAATAGGAAATCGCTAAAAAATAAAGGACTATTTTGTAAATACATCAGTAAAGCCGGTATCAACCGGCTTTTTTTTGACTTAAATTGCCGGTCAATCTTCAAGTCTTTCTGAATCACCACTTCCCACATTTTCGTTATCAGTCAGATATGCCGG